>Ga0194024_1000147_pt1 | contig 13180 bp, 10 predicted proteins | sample IW13Sep16_MG_FD_140337 | JGI IMG/M metagenome (GOLD analysis project Ga0194024, IMG submission 140337) | Freshwater microbial communities from the Broadkill River, Lewes, Delaware, United States - IW13Sep16_MG | ecosystem: Environmental > Aquatic > Freshwater > River | place: USA: Delaware...
GATCATTTTTGATGATGCAGATATTGAAAACGCAGTGGGCGGGGCGATTTTGGGGAATTTCTATTCCTCAGGGCAGGTTTGTTCAAACGGGACACGTGTTTTTGTGCATGAGGCGATCAAAGACAAATTCTTAGAGCGATTAAGCGCGCGTTTGCGCGAAGCGATCATTGGTGATCCGCTGGATGAGGCCACAAATTTCGGGCCAATGGTCAGTGAACGTCAGATGAAGATTGTGCAAGATTATATTGAGATCGGAAAATCCGAAGGCGCGCGCCTGATTTGTGGCGGGGGACGTTTGGATCGCGACGGATTTTACCTTGAACCGACGGTCTTTGCAGACGTGCGTGATGACATGACCATTGCACGCGAAGAAATCTTTGGTCCCGTGATGGCGGTGTTGGATTTTACGGATGAAACAGATGTGATCGCGCGGGCAAACGATACTGAGTTTGGCTTGTCCGCAGGTGTGTTCACAAATGATTTGTCACGCGCACATCGTGTTATTGCTGAATTGGAGGCGGGGAGCTGTTTTATCAATTCCTACAACGATGCCCCTGTTGAGGCGCCTTTTGGCGGAGCCAAGTTGTCAGGTGTAGGCCGTGAAAATTCAAAAGCAGCGGTGGAGCATTATTCGCAAATGAAATCCGTTTTTGTCCGTATGGGAGATGTTGAGGCGCCATTCTAGGTCCATGGGACCGCCGCCCACCCACCCACACCGTCGCTCCAATATACCCAGGAGGAAAGCATGCAAGCAGATTACGTGATCGTCGGTGCGGGAAGCGCCGGATGTGCTATGGCCTATCGGTTAAGCGAGGCGGGCCACAGTGTGATCGTAATTGAATTCGGTGGCAGTGATGCAGGCCCCCTAATTCAAATGCCGGGTGCCTTAAGTTATCCAATGAATATGTCGCGGTATGATTGGGGGTATTGGTCCGAGCCAGAACCCTATTTGGGGGGGCGCCAGTTGGCCTGCCCAAGGGGTAAGGTGATTGGTGGATCATCTAGTATTAATGGCATGGTCTACGTGCGCGGGCATGCGCGCGATTTTGATACGTGGTCGGAAATGGGTGCGCATGGTTGGTCTTATGCCGATGTGCTTCCCTATTATTTGCGCCAAGAAAGCTGGACATCTGCGGGACATGGCGGTGATCCCGAATGGCGTGGGGAAAACGGCCCACTGCATGTGACACGGGGCAAGCGTGACAATCCGTTGGTTACAGCCTTTGTCGAGGCGGGTGTACAAGCGGGGTATGAAGCAACCGCAGATTATAACGGGCAAAAGCAAGAGGGCTTTGGCCCTATGGAGCAGACCATCCACCACGGGGAACGATGGTCCGCGGCCAAGGCTTATCTGCGCCCAGCTCTGAAAACAGGCCGCGTGAAGTTGATCAAAGGACTGGCGGAAAAAATTGAAATCACAGAGGGTCAAGCACATGAGGTCCGTGCCCGCATTAAGGGTGCGAGCCAAGTCATTTTTGCCAATGTGGAAGTGATTATTGCGGCCTCGGCGATTAATTCACCCAAACTCTTGATGCTGTCGGGCATTGGTGATGCAGATCATCTGCAAGCGCACGACATACCTGTTGTGGCCGATCGCAAAGGGGTTGGGCAAAATCTTCAGGACCATTTGGAGCTATATATTCAAATGGCGGCCAGCCAGCCTGTGTCGCTCTACAAATATTGGAACCTACTTGGCAAGGCTTGGGTCGGCCTGCACTGGTTGCTGAATAAATCTGGCCCAGGTGCGTCAAACCAATTTGAAAGTGCTGCCTTCATAAGATCACGCGCAGGTGTCGAATACCCAGACATTCAATATCATTTCCTACCGATAGCTGTGCGATATGATGGACAAGCCGCGGCCGAGGGACACGGGTTTCAGGCGCACGTTGGTCCCATGCGAAGCCCATCACGCGGGAGTGTAACCCTGCGATCATCAGATCCCGCAGAGGCTCCGAAAATTTTGTTCAATTACATGTCCCATGAAAAAGACTGGGAAGATTTCCGCAGGTGCATCCGTTTAACCCGCGAAATTTTCGCGCAAGAGGCATTTGCTCCATTCGTGCGTCATGAAATTCAACCAGGCGCAGATGTCCAAAGCGATGACGCGTTAAATGAGTTTATCAAGGATCATGTGGAAAGCGCCTATCACCCCTGTGGTACCTGTAAAATGGGTGACGCGACTGATCCAATGGCCGTGGTTGACCCTGAATGTCGTGTGATTGGGGTTTCTGGTCTGCGTGTCGCAGATAGCAGTATTTTTCCACAGATTACTAACGGCAATTTGAATGGTCCGTCGATTATGGTGGGCGAAAAGGCATCAGACCACATTTTGGGGCGTCCACCACTGCCTGCATCGAACCAAGACCCGTGGATTCACCCAAATTGGGAATCATACCAACGCTAAAAAACAAAACGTGTATCCCCTTTAGGGGGGATTTGGGCCATCAAAACCCCGCATTTTTCGCTGATTTGGTCAGGTTTTCCATGTTGCATTTATAAAATGCCGCGTTTGCAAAATTGTTCTCTAAACGTTCCAGTCTGATTTTGTTAGTGTGCTTACAGTATGTCAACTTTGGGACTTTGAAAGAGTGCTACAGGTTGAACAATCCAATGTTTATCGGCTCTCTGCGCATGCAGAGCGTCATTGTGTTGCTGACGAAGTCAGCTATTTGGAACGTTTGGTCCAGGCGCGAAAACTGCTTATGGAGCAGCGCAGTGATATGCGTTGCGAATTGCAGCGTTGCCAGAAGTCCATCGAGCAACTGGGTGATGCGATTAATCTATTGGATGCGATTTTGAACGACGAAGCGCAGCTTAACGAACCCGATAGGGAAGCATAGCACGCTCATTCTCATCAATGATCAACTGTCGCTCTAACGGGGGGACAGAGCGTTGATGGCAGGATCTGCGTTCACACAATCGACAGGAAATGCCGATGGGTTCAAATGCATCTGGTCTTGCCATATCAAGGCCGTCTGCATAAACTAACTGTTCGGCGTGTTTTATCTCGCACCCCAAGGCGATTGCGAACCTGCGCAAAGGCGCATTGAACGAACCGCCCCCTTTGGTTACGTCCCGTGCAATGGATAGGTATCGAATGCCATCGGGTGTTTCGGCAAGTTGTCGCAAAAACTGCCCCGGTGTTTCGAAGGCACGGTGCACATTCCAAAGTGGGCATGCCCCCCCAAAACGCGCAAATTGAAGCCGTGTCGCAGAATGGCGTTTTGTGATGGTGCCTGCCTGATCCACGCGGACGAAGAAGAATGGAATGCCATTTTTTCCAGGTCGTTGCAACGTGGACAAGCGATGGGCCACTTGTTCTATCGAGACACCAAAGTGGCTCGACAAACGCTCTAGATCGTGGCGTTCCATGCGCGCCGTTTCCAAAAATTCTTTATATGGCATCAGGGCTGCGCCCGCGAAATAATTGGCCAAACCGATCTTGGCGATTGCGCGTGCTTCTGGGCTTTGGAAGCGTGCAAGATCAAGCGTGGCTTCCAAGAGTTTCTCCTGACTTATCAAGGCCAGTTGTAAAAGGATTTGAAACCGCGCTGTTTCCGATGAAATGCGATTGCTGATGGTTAATATTTTGGTGTTTGGATCATAAATGCGTGTTGCGTCTTGATCGCCATTTTGCACGGTTATCCCAAGCTCATGAAGCGTTTTGATGGCTTTGTCATGTATCCAATCTGGGCTATGGCGTCCTTTGGCAAATCCTTCTGCTGCACGATCAACGGCGTCAATGTAATTGTCGCAGTAGTGAAAGAAATCGCGCACCTCTTCCCATGGGCTAGGTTGAAGGCGTGCATCGTCGCGCCCCAGGGCCTCATCAAGTGATGCAAGGCGTTCCTGTGTCTGTCGATAGGCGCGGTGCAAATCCAGAAATGCACGTGCAATCGACGGTGCATTTGATGCGGTTAATCGCATATCGGCCAATTGCGGTGGCGTGTCGCCAAAAATTGGATCGCTAAAGGCTTCTCTCATATCCGAAAACAGGCGTTCGTTCTCGCTTGATGAAAGTTCGGTAACATCAAATCCAAACTCTTGTGCCAATGCCAGAATAACGGTGCCAGAGAGTGGGCGGTTGTTATTTTCCATCTGGTTCAGATACGGAAGGGATACGCCAAGTTTGGATGCAAAATCCTTTTGCGTTAACCCTAAGCGTTGCCGCATGTCGCGCCATTTTGCGCCCGAATATAGTTTTCGATTTGCCATGTGCGCAGTTTGCACGATTTGCAAACCAATGTCAGCAAAGTTTGCAAACTTAATCCGCTGTTAGTGTTTGGTTGCGTTTTATCACCAGCAGGATCAGTAAAATACCAATAAAAACGGACAGCCACATAAGCGCGATTAAGGCAAGGTCCCCTGAACCCATGTGCAATACTGGGCCGGCCAATGCCGATAATGCGGCCCCACCACCAATCATCATCGCACTGCCAAGTCCTGATGCAGTGCCGGCCAACTCCGGTTTAATTGCTAACATGCCGGCGGTTGCGTTTGGAATGCTCATCCCGTTACCAAGGCCGACAAATGTCATAAATCCAAAAAAGCTAAGCGCGCTGCCGTATCCCAGTGCGCTGATCGCGAACGATAGGGACATGCCGAAAAGTGCAAGCGCCAGGCCATAAAGGACCATCAAATCAATCCCAATCGACTTGGAATAGCGACCCGCAATAAAGTTGCCAAAGAAATAACCAAAGGCAGGTGCGCCCAGAAATAATCCAACGCTTTGCGGATCAAGGGCATAGACCTCGGCGCCGACTGCGGGTGCCCCGCCAAGGTATACAAAAAACGCCCCAGATCCAAATGCCGAAGCAAGGCAATATCCCCAGAACCGTTTTGACGTCAGAAGGATTGGATAATTTTGAAACTGCCCCAAAATGGATTTATCACTGACCGGTGCGGTTTCACCCTGATCAAAATAGCTCAGCATCAGCATGATCAACCCAAGGCCAGCCAAAACAAAAAATGTGCCCTCCCAGCCAAAGTTTGTGTCAATGAAACCGCCCAAGGCGGGGCTGAACATTGGAACAACGGCCATGCCCATGGTGACATAGGCAATGCGCGATCCAGAGCTGGCAGTGTCCGTTGTGTCGCGAACAATCGCGCGCGAGACTATCATACAGGTCGCGGCAACAGATTGGATTGCGCGATACATCAAAAACGTTTCAAAGCTCTGCGCATAGGCGCAACTGATGGATGCAATCACAAAGATAATCAACGAAACTTGGACAATTTTGCGCCGACCCATACGATCGGAAATGGGGCCAGCAAACACTTGGAAAAGAGCGCTGGTGCCAAGGTAAACACCGACAGACAAACCCATCGCAGCAGGTGTTGTCGAAAACTCTATCGCCATCAGCGGAAGACTAGGCAAATAAATATTCATCGCCAGCGCCGAGATTGAGGCCAGCAAAACAAGGGTCAGCATTGTTGGTTGTGTGGTGCGATCAAAGAAACGCGCGGCTGGAAAATTGTCCATACGAAACAGCTAGAACCTTCGTTCTGGGTTGTCCATGTGAAAACGAAATATTTGCAAATTCGCAAATTAGCAAAAAATAATTTACATAGATTTGCAAATTTGCCGAAAAAGCCTTGGTAATGCTGCAGGTGCAGTGTAAGCAGGCTGAAACGAAAAAAGAGGTTGCTATGAAAGATATTTTGCAAGAGCTGGAAGATCGCCGTGGTGCCGCGCGTCTGGGCGGTGGTCAAAAGCGCATTGATGCACAGCATTCAAAAGGCAAACTAACCGCGCGTGAGCGTATCGAACTTTTGCTCGACGAAGGCAGCTTTGAAGAGTTTGACATGTTTGTTGCACACCGCTGCACCGATTTTGGCATGGAAAATCAACGCCCTGCTGGCGATGGTGTTGTGACGGGATGGGGCACCATCAATGGTCGCATGGTTTATGTGTTCTCTCAGGACTTTACAGTTCTGGGCGGTTCCGTATCTGCGACGCATGCGCAAAAGATTTGCAAAATTATGGATATGGCCGTCGAAAATGGCGCACCTGTGATTGGTTTGAACGATTCTGGGGGCGCGCGTATTCAAGAGGGCGTGGACAGCCTTGCGGGGTATGGCGAAGTCTTTAAACGCAACATTCAGGCCTCTGGCGTTGTGCCACAGATTTCTGTGATTATGGGCCCATGTGCGGGTGGTGCAGTATATTCACCTGCGATGACGGACTTTATCTTTATGGTTAAGGACAGCTCTTACATGTTTGTGACGGGTCCTGATGTTGTTAAAACAGTGACAAACGAAGTTGTCACGGCAGAAGAGCTGGGCGGTGCGTCCACGCACACAAAAAAATCATCTGTTGCAGATGGTGCATTTGAAAACGAAGTTGAAGCGCTAAGCGAAGTGCGCCGTTTGGTTGATTTCCTGCCACTGAACAACCGCGATAAAGCGCCTGTGCGCCCTTTCTTTGATGAACCTGGCCGTGTTGAGGCGTCATTGGATACATTGGTTCCTGACAACCCCAACACGCCATATGACATGAAAGAGCTGATCACAAAATTGGCGGATGAAGGTGACTTTTACGAAATCCAAGAGGAGTTTGCGAAAAACATCATCACAGGTTTTGTGCGCATAGAGGGACAAACAGTGGGCGTCGTTGCCAACCAACCGATGGTTTTGGCGGGATGCTTGGACATCGACAGCGCTCGTAAGGCTGCGCGCTTTGTGCGTTTCTGTGATGCGTTTGAAATTCCAATCCTGACATTGATTGACGTTCCTGGTTTCTTGCCTGGTAAATCACAGGAATATGATGGGATTATCAAACACGGTGCAAAACTGCTGTTCGCTTATGGTGAAGCAACCGTTCCAAAAGTGACCGTAATCACGCGTAAAGCATACGGTGGTGCCTATGTTGTGATGTCCTCTAAACATCTGCGGGGTGATTTCAACTACGCGTGGCCAACTGCGGAAATCGCGGTAATGGGTGCCAAAGGCGCGACTGAAATTATCCACCGTGCGGATTTGGGCGATGCCGATAAAATTGCACAGTACACAGCGGATTATGAAGATCGCTTTGCAAACCCATTTGTTGCTGCCGAACGCGGTTTCGTGGACGAGGTTATTCAACCCCGTTCAACACGCAAACGGGTGGCACGCGCCTTTGCATCTTTGCGCAACAAAAAGGCGCAAAACCCTTGGAAAAAGCACGACAACATTCCGCTATAAAATGACTTGGATGACTAGCGACATAAACGGTGAATACATCATGGCGCGGCGCTTGCCGGCGCGCTTTGATCTCTGTGTAGAAACGACACTGCCGTTGATGTCACGTCGCAAATTGGCCTTGCAAATCCGTCAGGATATGTGGCGCGTTTTGCAAAATCTGCGGGGCTTTTTACCCGCGGTATCGGTGACGCGTTTGGGTGATGGGGTGCAGGTGCGTGCAGGTGGTCAATTCACCTGTCCTGTCCATATTCCCTCTGCCGAGGCGAAATTGCGCGACATGCTGAATGACGCTGCGCGTCGTCAGCGTTGGTCAAACTTTGCAAAACGAAAGGGTGCATCATGCTAAAGCATCGCGGATTTCCAGGACGCCTTCCGGGGACGGATTTTCAATTCACGATCCGTCGTCCAAACCCAAAAGGTGTCACGCCGATCGCTGCACGTGAACGTTTCCGCGATCGCAAACCTGCGGACCGCCGTGCAGATGCAGGTTTTGTAACCGCCCTTGTGCAACATTTTTGGGATCAACCGTTTAAGCGCGGCAATTTAGATGCAGGGCGGCTTAGCTGGCTTTTTGGTCGCGAAGTCAAACCCTACGACGATCCCTTTGATCCAGAAGATTACGAAGCGCTTCTGATTTTGGATTTGAACTTAATCAAAGCCAATTTCCCAGACGCCTTCGAACCCGAATAAGAAAGGAACAGAGACATGTTCGATAAAATTTTGATTGCTAACCGTGGCGAAATCGCCTGCCGCGTGATTAAGACAGCCCGCAAAATGGGCATCAAAACCGTTGCAATTTATTCTGATGCTGACCGCAATGCATTGCACGTTGAAATGGCAGACGAAGCGGTCCACATCGGCCCACCACCTGCGAACCAATCTTATATCGTGATTGATAAAGTGATGGAGGCGATCAAGGCGACAGACGCCCAGGCGGTACATCCAGGTTACGGGTTCCTCTCCGAAAACCCAAAATTTGCAGAAGCCTTGGCCGCCGCAAATGTTGCATTCATCGGCCCACCTGTTGGTGCGATTGAAAGCATGGGTGACAAAATCACATCCAAAAAGATCGCCCAAGAGGCAGGCGTTTCAACCGTGCCTGGTTATATGGGATTGATCGATGATGCAGATGAGGCCGTGAAAATCAGCCAACAAATCGGATATCCTGTCATGATCAAGGCATCTGCCGGTGGTGGTGGTAAAGGCATGCGGATTGCGTGGAATGATGAGGAAGCGCGCGAAGGCTTCCAATCCTCTAAAAACGAGGCGGCAAACAGCTTTGGCGATGATCGTATCTTTATCGAAAAATTCGTGACACAGCCGCGCCACATCGAAATTCAGGTTTTGGCTGATGCGCATGGAAATTGTATTTACCTAAACGAACGCGAGTGTTCGATCCAGCGTCGGAACCAAAAGGTTGTTGAAGAAGCGCCAAGCCCATTTTTGGATGAGGCAACGCGCAAAGCGATGGGTGAACAATCCTGTGCGTTGGCCAAGGCCGTTGGATATGCATCCGCTGGTACGGTTGAATTTATCGTTGATGGGGATCGCAATTTTTACTTCCTAGAAATGAACACCCGTTTGCAGGTGGAACACCCTGTGACCGAATTGATCACGGGTGTTGATTTGGTTGAACAGATGATCCGCGTTGCAAATGGCGAACCGCTGTCAATCACGCAGGATGATGTGAAAATCAATGGCTGGGCGATTGAAAACCGTCTTTATGCCGAAGACCCTTATCGTAACTTCCTGCCATCCATTGGGCGCCTGACACGTTACCGTCCCCCTGCGGAAGAGGCGACAGAAACGGCAGTTGTGCGCAACGACACAGGTGTGTTTGAGGGGGGCGAAATCAGCATGTATTACGATCCAATGATTGCAAAACTATGTACATGGGCCCCAACCCGTGCAGATGCAATCGAGGAAATGCGCATCGCCCTTGATCGGTTCGAGCTTGAGGGGATCGGTCATAACCTACCATTCTTGGCCGCTGTGATGGATCATTCGAAATTTACATCGGGTGACATGACGACAGCCTTCATTGCCGAAGAATATCCAGACGGGTTCCAAGGCGTTGAATTGAATGAGGCTGAGTTGCGTCGAATCGCGGCCTCTGCCGCTGCGATGAACCGCGTTGCGGAAATTCGCCGTACGAAAATTTCGGGCCGCATGGACAACCACGAACGTCGCGTGGGCGACAATTGGGTGGTGAGTCTGCAGGGTGAAAAATTTGCCGTATCCGTTGCCGCCGATACGGATGGGTCAACCGTCACCTTCGAGGACGGTGCATCACTGCGTGTCGAGGGGGATTGGACGCCTGGCATGATGCTGGCCGATATGACAGTTGATGGCGCACCATTGGTTATGAAGGTGGGCAAAATCACGGGCGGTTTCCGTATCCGCAATCGTGGCGCCGATCTAAAGGTGCATGTGCGTTCACCACGTCAGGCGGAATTGGCCCTGCATATGATCGAAAAATTACCACCAGACACATCCAAAATGTTGCTCTGCCCCATGCCGGGTCTGATCGTCAAAGTTGACGTTGAAGTTGGACAAGAGGTGCAAGAGGGGCAGGCGCTTTGTACAGTTGAGGCGATGAAAATGGAAAACATTTTGCGCGCTGAACGCAAAGGTGTTGTTTCCAAAATCAACGCAGCTGCAGGCGATAGTTTAGCAGTTGACGACATTATCATGGAATTTGAGTGATCACATCACGTGACATAAGTGCGGGAATGCGTCAGTTATCTTGGCGCATTTCCTGCTGTCGCATCGGCATTTTGTCGATGGTGCGTGAAATTTCGCGAATGTCCCATGGAAATGGTTTGCGCAAGGCCTTGTGCCCGTCTTTTCCGATCAGCAATATCATAAAGCCATGGGGCCGAAATGTTGTGCGCAGCTTTGATTTCATCGCAGGATTGGTATCGATTGCAACCACCACATCACGGTCCCGCAATGCCTCAACTTCTTCGTTGATCATGGCCAATTGGTCTTGGAACCGTGGATCACGGTCGGAATTTGCAAAAACCACCAGGACACGCTTTTGCCATTCATATGCGCCGATATCGGTGCTTGGCGTAACATCAAGGAATATCGTGTCAGCGTCGCTTGCAACAACTTGGCTTGCACAAAAGGCGGCAAATAAGATGGATGTAACGAATTTCATGGCTGCTCCCTTTCTCTCAAAGATAGGGGGTGCAGATACGAATGCAAAGAGGGCACAGAGTTTTTGTGCCTGATAATTGACTGCGCTGAGCGAGATGTTTCGAACGCCGCGCAAAAAGGAGAGCGATATGACGCAAGATAAAGACACATGGCGCAAACAAGCCGAGAAAGAGCTTCGCGGGCGCCCGCTTGATGATCTTACATGGAACACGCTTGAGGGTATCCCTGTATCGCCGCTTTATACCGCCGATGATGTGGCGGGGCTGGATCATATGAATACGATACCCGGGATCGAACCCTTTACCCGCGGCGTGCGCGCCACGATGTATACAGGGCGTCCATGGACCATCCGTCAATACGCGGGCTTTTCCACGGCTGAAGAATCAAACGCGTTTTATCGGCGCGCCTTGGCTGCGGGTCAGCAGGGTGTTTCCGTGGCCTTTGATTTGGCGACACACCGTGGATACGACAGCGATCATGAACGTGTGATTGGGGATGTCGGCAAAGCGGGCGTTGCAATCGACAGTATTGAAGACATGAAGATCCTATTCGACGGAATCCCGCTGGATAAGGTGTCTGTGTCTATGACAATGAACGGCGCTGTGATCCCAGTATTGGCGAATTTCATCGTTACTGGCGAAGAGCAGGGGCATGATCGTTCCGTCCTATCAGGCACCATTCAAAACGACATTTTGAAAGAGTTCATGGTGCGTAACACCTATGTCTATCCACCTGAACCATCGATGCGTATCATCGCGGATATCATCGAATATACGTCCAATGAAATGCCGAAATTCAACTCAATCTCGATCTCGGGCTACCACATGCAAGAGGCGGGCGCGAACCTGGTTCAGGAATTGGCCTATACCCTTGCGGACGGTAAAGAATACGTCAAAACCGCCATGGCGCGCGGTATGGATATTGATAAATTTGCAGGCCGCTTGTCCTTCTTCTTCGCCATTGGCATGAACTTCTTTATGGAGGCTGCGAAACTTCGCGCGGCACGTTTGTTGTGGCATCGCATCATGGATGATTTGGGTGCGAAAGATCCACGTTCAAAAATGTTGCGCACACACTGCCAAACATCTGGTGTATCGCTGCAGGAACAGGACCCCTACAACAACGTTATCCGCACCGCGTATGAGGCGATGTCTGCGGTTTTGGGGGGCACACAGTCACTGCACACAAATGCGTTGGACGAGGCGATCGCCCTGCCCACTGATTTTTCAGCGCGTATTGCCCGCAACACCCAGTTGATCTTGCAAGAGGAAACAGGCGTGACGAATGTGGTCGATCCATTGGCAGGGTCGTATTACGTTGAAAAACTGACGGCTGATTTGGCGGATGCTGCATGGAAATTGATCGAAGAGGTCGATGAAATGGGCGGCATGACCAAGGCCGTGGCCAGCGGTATGCCAAAACTGCGGATCGAGGAAACCGCCGCGCGTCGTCAGGCGGACATTGACCGCGGTGATCAAGTGATTGTGGGTGTGAATAAATACCGTCTGGAAAAAGAGGACGAGATTGACATTCTGGACGTTGATAACGTTGCGGTTCGCGAGGCGCAGATTGCGCGTCTGGAAAACATCCGCAGCACACGCGATCAAGCAAAATGCGAGGCTGCGTTGGCCGAACTTAGCCGCCGCGCCGCTGAAGGTGGAAACCTATTGGAAGCCGCGGTCGAAGCGGCCCGCGCACGTGCCTCTGTAGGAGAGATTTCAATGGCAATGGAAAATGTATTCGGACGTCATCGAGCCGAAGTAAAAACGCTTGCCGGGGTTTATGGTGCCGCATACGAAGGTGATGAAGATTTCGCAGCGATCCAAAAATCGGTCGAAAATTTTGCCGAGGAGGAAGGCCGCCGTCCCCGTATGTTGGTTGTGAAAATGGGTCAGGACGGTCATGACCGTGGCGCCAAAGTCATTGCAACGGCCTTTGCGGATATCGGATTTGACGTGGATGTTGGACCCTTGTTCCAAACTCCAGAAGAAGCCGCACAAGATGCCATTGACAACGATGTGCATGTGATTGGCATTTCATCACAAGCCGCAGGTCACAAAACACTGGCCCCACGTTTGATTGAAGTTCTTAAGGAACGCGATGCAGGTGACATTTTGGTGATCTGTGGCGGTGTGATACCGCAGCAGGATTATGATTTCCTCAAATCCGCAGGGGTGAAGGCGATTTTTGGACCTGGAACGAATATTCCAAATGCCGCCCAAGAAATTCTGGATCTGATCCGCGAAGCGCACGATTAAAACGAAAAACCCCGCCAATTGGCGGGGTTTTCTTTATCCGGCTTTTGGCATCACTTGATAGCCCATCTCGTCGGTGTCTTCAGACGGCGCAGCCATATCTGTCGTCGCAAATGTTTCCTCAGCGGTTGCGCCATGCTTAGTGGTTACATCGTTCGAATGTTCGTCTTCGTTATAAATCGTAGGCACTGTGTTCGCGATTGTTACGGTCTTGATGCGATCAATGCTTTCGTCATTGGAAAGCGCAGGGGGGCTGACAGGAGTGGTAGGTTCGGTTACGGGTGCATACGCTTCTTCACTTGTCTCCTAGTCATAAGACTGGGACGGTCTCAAAACGATGAATGTGTCCCCCGATTGTCGCGTGTTGATCCCCAACCGTTTTCCGCGCTGTTCCAAAATGCTCAAAATTTCGGCATCAAGTTTTGGCGGCTCTGCCCCAAAACACCGATCTTCTGCGGCAAGATCGCGAAACTCCTCGGCCACCGTTTTCATCATGTCGAAAGAATTTTCAAATCCTTCCAACGTGCATGAGAATGTCTCGAAGGACACGGTTAACACCTTGCTTGAGTTATCTGTCACCA
>Ga0194024_1000149_pt1 | contig 13163 bp, 15 predicted proteins | sample IW13Sep16_MG_FD_140337 | JGI IMG/M metagenome (GOLD analysis project Ga0194024, IMG submission 140337) | Freshwater microbial communities from the Broadkill River, Lewes, Delaware, United States - IW13Sep16_MG | ecosystem: Environmental > Aquatic > Freshwater > River | place: USA: Delaware...
AATCGACGGCCCTCTTCCACAAGCTCACCAAGCATCTGATGGAGGACGTTGCTGGGCTCCTTGTAGGGGAGGAACGTGATGTTATCCTTGATAGCCCCACCGGGAATATCAACATCGCGGAACTCTCCGGGCATAATCGGAGTGTCATCGCCCTTAATCCTGAGGCCACGAGATTTAAGGCCACCCGGAAGGTTGGCGAGCGTGCCCGCGTCGATAAGCTGACGCATCAGAGAGGTCGCGCTCTTGGCAATGCCGCCAATAAGGTGGATCAGCCCAAATCCATAAAAGCCAAGTCCGGGCATATACTGGTAATGAACGAAGTGCATCCGCTTGGACTTCTGGTCGTCGTCCTCGTACCAGTTGCGCCTGATGGAAAGAATTTCGTTATTTGAGCGCAGAATTGTTACGACATATGGGAGAGCAATTTCAGTCGGCTCTCCATTCTCGTAAGTGTCCTCAAATCCGGGCAGGTCTAAATCGACGTGCATTTCAAGAACCACATGACGATTGTCAGAGTTGCCTGAAGAGCTTTCGCCCTCCAATTCGTCATATTTCTCCTGAATATCCGTATCGTATACAGGGGCGCTGCCGATCTTAATGTCGCGATAAAGACCAGCGACCTGTAGCTTTCTGATCTCGTTGGAGGTCTTCCGCATAACATGCGTGTAACGCTCCGCAGTCAGAAGATCAGACGCGCCGTAGCTGACAACAAAATCTTCGGCTGGAACGAAAGAGGTACAAATGCGCCCCATAGAGGCGTCATAATAAACCTTCTTGAAGGCGGAGCCAGCAAGCGGGAGACTGAAAAGCAACTGCTCCATCTCTGGCCGGTACTCGGTCATCCGCTCGGTCAGGAGATAGTTCATATAGTCCTGAACGCGGTGGGCCTGCTTCTCCTTATCGTCCGTCATCTTGCCAAGGATTTTGGTCTTCACAGGGCCAGACGCGGGAAACACCTCCATAATCGCCTGAGACTGGAAGCGAACAACGGCTTCGGTAAGGATCGGGTGGTAAACACCACACGCCCCCGGCCAAGGGGTAGTTCTATCGTCGATGTTTAGGCCTAAAAGGTCCAGACCCTCAACATAGGTCTGCGCCCAATCTGAGCGCGAATCCTTGTCTAACTCAAAATCCCCCACAAGCTGAGACGCCAACTGACGTAGCTCGTCCTTATCCATGTGTTCAGCCAAGTTCGAGTCATGCTCGTCTTCCTGCATGAACTCGGTTTGGGGGTCAAAGTCGATAATGACGCCGCCTTCTTCCGTGGAGATTGCCACAGCCTCGGGGTTTACAATGGCGACCTCAACCTCTTGGGCACCATTGTCGGGGTCCATCAATTCAATCTCGGACTCTTCAAGTCGCTTCTCTACAGCCATAAACCTTTTCCCTTAAAAATCACCAGCGTGTTTAGCCCGAAGAAAGTTTAAGAACTCCACACCCGTCTCCACGTCATGGAACACGTTGATCATGCCGGGGTCTGTATCGTCCTTGTAAGGATCGATAATGGTAAGCACAGAGGAAGATATCCTGCTGTCACTTAAGCCTAGCGCATCAGCGTATTCATCATATATTTTATACGATCCTACACGAAGAGCGTGAGATATACGACCAGAAAGAGGGTTTTTAAGTATTTGATAGCCACTAACATGCTTGTGGCCCGCTATTACGATATGGTCGGTGACGCCTCGCTGAATAGCCCTAGAAGGACCATGCGCGCTGTTCCACATGGAATGTCCGGGCCAATCATGCCTAGCGTTGACAATGACATTTGCACCATTCGGGAACCGAAGCTGTATTCGAGCCCCATGAGCCTCGTAAACGCCGCTCTGCCCACGCACCATCCATTTTATTGGATCACCGTTCCCAACCCATAAATCGTGGTTGCCGCCGATAAGATAGAGCCAGTCAACGCTTGTTATGATCCACTCAACCAGCCTCCACGTTTCGGCTTCCGTGGTTGTCTGGTGGGCATGTAAGCGGGCGAGGCGACCAACCCAGTGGTTAGCCATGTCCCCCACGTTAGCGCCAAACAGACCCTCTGTATCCTGTATCAACTCTACATGGCGCTCAAGCATCGCCAAGTCTGTGCCCGGATCGTCAACATGGTTGTCACCCATGTGCAAGATACCTATGGGACCGTCAATATTTACCTTACAGGAGATTAGCTTTCTCGCATCCTTCGCCTTATGCTTCCGACTAAACTCACGCTTACGCTTGTCTTTAATCTCGTCTAAATCGGCAACCTCGTCATGAAGCTCAGTCTCTATTTCAAACTCATCTTTTTCGGGGACCCCCACCCTTCCAAGCCTTTTACCAAGAAGCTCTTCATAGGCGCGAATTCGTCGCCGAAGGCTGGAACGGCTGAACCCTTTGTCTCTGCAATATTCTCGCTGTGACATTCCAGAAGTAATGTAGTCTCCATAAAGATCAGCCAACTCTTCCACGCTGTGAGTTTCTAATATAGGTGATCCCATTAGTAGTAATCCGCCTTCATTCGCGGTATGAATTCATCATCTTCATCTGAAGAAACTCTGACGAACCCACCCTGCCTAAACCTCAGCAGCGCCTGAGTACTACTATCGACCAAGTCATCATGTTCTCCTACGGGGAAAGCTGCGAACTCTTCCATAACCTCTTCTGCCCACGAAGTGGGCGGAGCCCAGACAACCCCAGAGGCGAACAAATCACTAACTGCATTTACGCGGGCAATTTTGTCATTGCCGCGTGAGGGCGTGAATTCTCCGATAGGGATACCCATCTGCCGAAGCTCAAAGATTAGCGGGGTGCCCGCCGCTTTCGCTTCGACAATACACGCATCCGGCTCCCACTCGTTGTAGGTCCGATATGCGACGGTTTTAAGTTCTGGAAATTCCATACGATCCTTGAATGCATCAAGGAGAATTATGTTCGCGCCGTCATCCTCGTCATAAAAGACACCCCAAGTGGTACATGCTGAATAGTCGGCGCGTTCATGTTTAAGGAATGCCGTATCCCATGACTGGATTATGAATTCGCATGTCGGGGGATTCTTCTGCTCCCATCTGCGCCACCATTCGCGCTTGATGATTGCGTTCTCTTCCGCTGTTGGGTCCTGCTGATACTGAGCGGACCATTTACCCGCTGGCAGTTCCGCCTTCAGGCGCTCAAGCTCTTGTAGGGACCAAAACTCAGGCCACAGAGGATTGCCTGACGGCATGATCGCGGGAAGCTGGATCACCTCCCACTCGTCACTGCCGTCTCTGTGATGGGATGCTTTTAATATCTGACCGGACAGATCGCGTTGATGCCATCGCGTCATCACGATAACAATCGCACCTCCCGGCTGTAGTCGCTGTCGAGGGCCTGAGGTGTACCATTCATAGACGGGATCAAAGACAGAGGCGTCGGGTGACCGCGCCTCCTGTTCACTGTGGGGGTCATCGATGATCAGAAGGTCAGCGCCCTTACCCGTCACAGCACCGCCAACACCGATGGCGAAATACTCACCGCCCTTGTTTGTGTTCCAACGACCAGCAGCTTTCGAGTCTTGTCGCAGAGAAACATCTTTGAAGACGGACTTGAAGTCCTCATCGCCAACAAGGTTTCGGACCTTACGACCGAAGCCAACAGCGAGTTCAGCAGTATGCGCTGTTTGGATAACCTTCTTTTCGGGGTATCGGCCCAGAAACCAAGCGGGCAGAAGATAACTGGCGAACTCACTCTTCGTGTGTCGAGGCGGCATGTTGATGATCAGGCGCTTCAGGTCACCGTTACACACACGCTCAAATGCATCAGCCATAATCTGGTGGTGGCTTCCCGCAATAAACGCGGGCCACATTTGACGGACAAATTTTAAGAATTCTGTCTGCGACTGCTCGCGGCGTGTTGCAACATCTAGGTCCTGCAACAGCCTCAATATCTCGGCCTGCTCCTCGTGAGGGAGGGAAGCAACCTGACCTAGATAATTTTTAAGTTGAGCGTCCATCTACCCTTTGTCAGAAAAAGGAAAGGACGCAAGAAGCGCCCTTTCCCGGTGCGTAAAGGGGAACTTGCACGGGTATCGGGCACCCCGGCACCGGCCCACCATAAAGATGGAACGGTCATATAATATACAAAAGTCTATATTTATCAATCCGTTTCATTTTTGATGTAGATCATCGAAAAGTTTGCAGAAATAAGGTTGTTTGATCCAGAAGATATTGCTCGTACTTCTAGGTCAGTTTTTTCGGGTACCGAGATTGGATAACGTAAAAGAAAATCTGCAACGCCGCCGGAGCCAAGAGTTTGTTTCATCATAACTCGAAACACACCGCCTAGTTGGCGTTGAACAATCTGAGCAGTGACATACTGATTGGCGTTTGTTGTGCCAGTAGCAATGTTGACATGATCTAAAAATGCTGTGTATCCGGCAGGAACAGTCCAGAGTGCCATCAGCGTCTGGTTTTCACCAAGGGTAATACGGGCATATGTCGTCCCACCATTGGTGATATTCAGGTTGCCGGTTGGTGCTTGTGATCCACTGACATAGGCGCGGTTAACACGAAGAAAGGTCTGTGTCGTTGTGGCTGTACCAGAACCGGCCAGAGTTACTTCCTCACTGACCTCGTTGTAATCTGCGTCGAGACCGGAGACGAGGACCTGCACCCCGTTATCATTTGCTGGTGTACCTGCATCTGTTGTTACAGTCATAGCAACGGCAGAGCCGGGGTAAGCATAGATACCGCCTACATCCCAGATAGTTTCTTCTGTACCGTTTACGTCTGGATTAAAGCCAAACTTGAACACGTTCTTGTGTTCAAAAATCTGAGAGCGTGCGACCTGTAACTCGAAGGGTTCAAACGTACCAACTTGGCTTATCGATCTGTAAACGGTCATAGCACTCTCCAATGGGTGATTGGCGACAGAATATCATAATTCTGGATAGTTAGAGACGTTAAAGTTGTCCGTATGCCACTCATACGCATCCTCCACGTCATGGGGATCGTTGCGATCAAGCCTGCCCCACGAACACACAGACGCTTTACCGCTGGCGATCATTTTCTTCAGGCCTACCCCCTCTTGGTTGTTGAGGTACATCCACCCGATCCTGTCGCGCCATCCAATTACCAGCAGGGCGGGTAGGGCCGCCTCTTCAGAGATGCGGATTATTGAATCGCACTTACGCTTTGACAGCTTATAGGTGGAATACAGACCAAACGGTATGTTCCTGCTCTTGACCTCGACGATCCCAATGGGGTCACCATGAGCGATCCGTATGATTGCCCCTGTCTCCAAGCGGGCATGTGCCGCAGTGTGAATATCGAAGTCATACGGGCATGTGGTTTCGGTCCCGCTAAATGCAACCACCTCATCTTTGAACTCAGGGACATCAGTCACGGCCCCCTCTCCAAACTTCCTGACCAGACTCCACTCAATGGCCTCGTCCAAGTCTGTTTGGTATATCCTCCTCATGGCGTCCCCCTTAGTCGCGCCCACACCTCGGGCGGATAGATGCTTCGCGCACGCCCCGGAGGCATGAAGAGAAATCCATTGTCCACCAACGAACGTATAATGCGGTAGGCGTTAGACGGACTTGTCTCAAGCGCATCTCCAACCTCCCTAATCGATGGCGAATGCTCATTCTGCTCCCAGAATGTTATTACGAAACTCAGAGCCTGCCGTTGTCTTTTTGTCAAACCAATCACCTCTTGGGTCTAAAATATAAACTGGCTTGCCAGTCGTAACCGCCCAGCCAATCTCCTCAGCGACACCCGGACTGTCCTGCCACCCTGTCAGGGCCAGAACTGCCAGAATATCCATTTTCTTAAAAAGCTCCGCATCCCGGCGCATCCACCACCCCTTTTCACGCTCAGGGACAACGCGCTCCATACCCCGTCCATAAACTATAGGCGAGAACGTCCATATACCGGCGTCTAGTAGCCAGTCGGTGACAATGGTGGTCTGGGTAGCACGGAGGTTTGAAAGGGGCCTAGAGACGCCGCCAGAGGGCTGGTATGGCATCTGTGACATATAGGGAGAGGCAAGGTAGACGACCTTGTCCTTGCATTCGGCAGCGAAGCGGTAGAAGTCGCCTTCCTTGTCGTCGCGCATGTCACGGTATATACCGAAGGTCGGGAAGGGCAGTCGCGTGTTGACCATTACGTCCCGAATCATCCCTGACCCCTGTACTTCTTGAAGTTGCGCTTGTCCTGCTTGCTTTTGGGCCGGGACCTCACGCTGTGACCTATCGTGGTCTTCTTCTTGACGGGCTTAATAGCCCGCTGCTCAGTCTTCTTTGCCATCGCTCCCCTCCTCAGCAGCCGCGTTTATATAGCTGACGTTGATGAGATGAAGCGGCGGGTCCTCGTGATGATTTCTAGCTGCAGCCGCCAATGCCCTAGCAACTCGCTCAATCATTTCAGACATTCTTTACCCTGTTCATCAATGAATTGACAGTGAAGCGCGTTTCTTTCTCTCTCGTATGCCTTTCTGACCTTAATCTCACGGTCAAGCATGGAATACAAGAACACGCAAAAAAGCGTTACAATGAAAGCGTATATTTTCAATACACCCGCCCATCATATAACTCATCCAGCTTCAGATCACCCTCATGTTGAGAGATCAGCTTCCACTGAGCGCCATTATCTCCAATTTGCACAGGGTCTACCAATTCGGATTTCCCTTCCTGCCTGTAAATGGGTTTTTTCCCATCCGATAAGGCCATAAGTCGCAAGATGAAACCGGGCAATACCTAACTTCAGCCCGTAGACCGCCGCAGCAATCCATACACTTGGACCGGATTACCTTTAAAATAGGCTTTTTTTGGAAACCGGCATCGTTTAGGGCATCAACCCCCACAGAAGATGGGTCTTTGCCAGAATCGCCTTGTAATAAGGGGTTATTCATGCCTCCCTCCACGTTCTACCGGGCCGCCCGCTATCAAACAAAGTCGCCCCTGCTTCCACAATCCGGAAACGACATCTCCTGCTTTCATTGTATTCCCTACATGAACAAAATCAGAACGCATGATGGCCTTATACTAGGCTAGAATAGCTAGGTCTATACTAAATTATAAATCTTAGACTAGAACTAGCATTAGGCTAGAACTAGCACTAGACTAGTACTAGAATCTATGCTAGAACTAGCGAGTTCTTTTGATATGAGCCTCCCTGATGGGGTCATAATGCCTACGCATAGTGACCCTAACTAAGGGGCCCCTAGCCAGACGGCACGCCATTGGGGGCCCCTATTTTTTTGCGCGAAAATATATATCCCGCACCTTTCAGTAGGGACCCAAAAGGGGGTACCCCCCCTGTGAAATTTCTGTGATTATTTGAGCGAATTAGTGTGCGTAGCCGCCGTCACGCGCAAACACATAAGGGTCCCCCCGGTCCCCCGCCCCCCGGCCCCGCGCCGATAGTGTGGCTACAAGGGGTGCACCCCCCGGTCGATTTCCCAGCTAGACCGCGCCGGGTTAATTTTCACCTGATGGGCTCACTGCCTGACGTAGGCACTGCGCTTCTGCTTCAGCCCTTGGCCTCCAGCAGCGCCGTGAGCCGCGCTTGCAACTCCGCACGCAATTCGTCCGGCGTCCGCTCCGCATTGTCCGTTTCGATCCGCTCGACGAACAGGCCCACGTCGTGGGTCTTGCCCAGCAGTTCGAGGGCACGCACCCTCGCGCTGTCGCTCTCCGCGTTCATCGCTTCATGCTCAAGTCTCTCCAGCACCAGCCGCCTTCGAGAGAGAGCAGACGCTTGTGCAGCACGTTCTACACTCGCCTGATGGGCATGTAACCTCCGGGCGATCTCAGGGTGCCCAGCCAATCGCCACGCCTCTGTATCGATGGCGCTGCGCTTCATCCCCTCAGCATCGTATGCCGCGCAGTATGCGTCATATTGCGATTGCCCCCGTATCAGTCCGGCGAGGAACGCCTCTTGCTTTGCAGTGAGCTTTCGCCGTTTGCTTGCGCCCTCACCCTTGCCGCCTTCCACAACAGTCAGTTTCGGCGAATCGTCGCCTGATTTTTTTTCGTCGGACATGCTCGCCCCTTCGCGTTCAAGTTAAATTTAACCCGTCAGATTCTACGTTTTCTGCGGGTTTCCAGCAATGTGATGGGGTGGACACTCAGTGTGCAAATAATGTATTGACAGTGGGTCAAATATGGGTATGATCCATCTCAAGGTCATCGCGAGACCCAAACAACGCGCAACACTGAGGCGGGAGATGCTCCCTAGTCCCAGTCGCCGGGTGGCAAAGGCCACCGGATACCCAGAGCAAGCTGGGGGTCACCCGGAAAGACAGGCAGGCAAGCGCCACGCACTCACCCGAGGATGAGCTTCAGGCCTGAAAACCTGTCCGCACCCGGCATAAACCAAACCCGACCCGGTCAACCGGGCGTGTCCGGTGCTGACGCTGCACCGCTGATGATGACCTAGCAAGGTCGAAACACACACCAACATGAGGATGACTACCATGACCAAGTTTAACACCGCATTCGTTTCCGCCGCCCGTGATGACTTCGAAGTTGCCGCCGCCAAAGAGGCACAGATCGGTGGGCTGCGCGACGAACTGAACCCTGAGGCCAATAAGGTCAACGCCATCGCGTTCTTCGCCGTGGTTGCCAAGTCGGTCGGCCTCGACAACCCCAGCTTCAAGGGTCGCAAAAAAGTGGCCGGTGAGTTCCGCGATTTGGCCCAGTCCTTTGGCCTCAAGGAAGCCAAGGCCAAGCTGATCTGCGAAAACGCCATCAAGTTCGCCCGCCACGGTGCCTTCGGCAATGCCGTCGAAGCTGCTGCCAAGCATGGCAACGTGGGGAATTTCGCTCAGGAAATCGGCTCGATTTTCGCTGCTGAGGAGATCACCACCCAGTCCCGTCTGATCAAGTTGCTGAACCCGAAGGACGAGGTGGACGCTGTGACCAAGTTCGCGCTCGCCGCCCTTAAGCAGGTCGGTGCAGCCAAGGCTGACATCAAGGTCACCAAGGCCAGCGTCGCGACGGGCACAGGGCATGACGATGAGGCCGCGCAGCTTCTACTCGACGCCGTCGCCCGGATCATCCCGGAAGCGGCAGACGTTGCTGCGACCCTGATCGACGCAATCCACAACGGCAGCGTTGAGATCGACGATGCCGCTTAATGAACAACCAACCACAGGAGAAAGAAATGATACGTAACATGAAAAAGCAGGCGGCAGCATCGAACGGCAATGCGGCGGTTCTGATCGGCGAAAGCGAAATAACGGGCCTTGTCCTGATTAGGTACGCACCGTGCGCCATAGGATCATGGGAGCGCCGCGCAGAATACGATGCGCTGTGTGATCGCGCCGCCGCTAAATTAGGTTATAGGCGAGATAAACGCTGCCGCACTGGCTGGCGTAAGCAACCGGGGGCCGCGTAACGCGCCGCCTAATCAACTCCCACTGATGAGTGCTGGATGATCACCAGCCGAAACGCCCTCCGGGGCGTCTGGGAAAATCACAGAGGTGACACATGACTGAAACTTACAGGCTGGCCGACGACCAGCGCAGGAACGCACCCAATTGCGGGCCGACATCCATCGCAGTGCTGGCTCGCGTTTCGCTGTCCGACAGCATGGCGGTGATCCGCCGCATCACAAACAAGCCAGCCAACTGGCGCGGCTCAACAAACAACCGCCGCTGGGTAGCGAGGGGTGGCGAAGAGTGTTTTAAGGCCGTTAAGGGTGGCGACCTGTTCAAGGGGCTGGTCCACTTCGGGCTAAACCCCACTATCGACGCCGACCTGAACGACAGGCTGCACGGTGTGACCGTCGAGAAGGCGGTCAGGGCGCTGTCAACCGATAAGGCTTACCTGATCATCTCAGGCGGTCATGCTCAGGCTGTCGTCGATGGCCGCATCTTCGACCAGTCCACCGCTGTCGAAGGTGACGATCCCCGGACATTCTGGGGCCGTCGCAAAAAAGTATTTCTTGTCCTGACCGTGGACAAGCGGGCCGTGATCAAGCGGCCCACCGTCAAGTTAAAATTAACCCTAAAGGCTAAGGAGGCCTAATCAAATGGAATTCTTCACCATCTTCGTAATCGTCACCGCCCTCGTTTTTATCACGGTGACCGCTATGGGCATGTGGGCAACGGGTGTTTTCCCTGAGGGGGACGCCGACATCCGCAACGCCCGCGCCCACAACCGCAGGGTCGAGAAGCTGACCCGTGAGAAGCTGCGGCATGAGCGGGAAATGTCCCGCATCCGCCGCCGCAATCGTCGCAACCATCGCAACTGGAGGTAATCCAATGAAAACAATCGAATTGATTATTCCAAATCACTTTTTATCGCCGCTATTCAATAGTGACTGTTCCGGCCTTGAAGACGACGACATTAAAGCGTTGGACCACATGACCGACGATATGATGACTAAATATAAATGCTTTCACGCTATCAACACGCGCGACGATGTCGGCTTTCTAAAATACCATGATATGGAGCCGTATAATGTTTTAGCTGCCGATTGTGTAACCGTTATTTTTGATGTCGGCTTATGATCCTCAACACTGCCAAGTCACCAGCTTGGCAGGATTCAGAACCATGAAACCAACTGAAAGGGCAAGATTATGAAAACCAATCGCAAGCCTGTCTCGAATGCCGAGGCCCGTCGTGTCGCTCGCCTGACTGGCAAGGTGACCCTCAAAACCCCAACCCCTTTCGCGGCAGTCGTCCGCACCAACCGCAGCAAGAAGGCTGCCAAGGGCACCCCGGTGACCGTCGCCAAAATATTCAAAGGCGACTGGGGTCCCTGCGCCATCTGTCACACAGAGGACGGGCAAAAGATTTTCCTGTCGCTGGGCAACCTGACCCACAAGGGCAAGGCCAACGCCAAGGTCGTCAAGGCCCTCGAAGAGGAGGACGTGGCCCGTCGCTTTCACGGCGACCGGCGCGTCTTAGTCGGAGAACCGGACTGGTGGAATGAGAAATGCGTCGCCTTCGATGTGTTCCCCACGCTGCGCGATGGTCGCATCCACAGGGTGCGGCTGTTCTTCCCCCGCCAGACAAAAGACGGGAACCCGCTGTTTGACAACGGCACCGTCCCCGGCTGGCTCTGGGACATTAAGTTGAAGGAGGCGCACATCCCCGCCGACTTTGTGATAGTAGCTGAGAAATCCTGACCAGTTAATTTTAACCCTAAATGCATGAGGTGACACTGTGCACATCAAACCATCCCAATTAGTCGAGGCCCTGCGCCTCACCCTTCCCGACAGCCCCGTGATGATCTGGGGTGCCCCCGGCGTGGGTAAGTCTCAGATCATCCAAGACAGTGTCGAGGGCATCTTCGACGCTGTCGCCTCAGCGCGTGGCGTCGAGGTCTCCGCTTCGCCCACCCTATGGGAACGTCGGATCAACGACTACGATCTGCTCGACTTCGCAGGTCTGCCGCATGTCGTGGACAACGTGCAGAAGCGGGCGCTGCCCGACATCTGGCCGGGGGTCGGCTCTGACGCACCTGTCTACGGTGTGCTGTTCCTCGACGAGTTCCCACAGGGCGCTCGCGAGAAACAGACCGCAGTCCAACGGCTGCTCGACGAGGGGCGCATTGGCGACTATGTGTTGCCGGGGCATCCCAAGTCCGACCCTGACTGCAAGCGCGGTCTGGTCGCGGTCGTGCTGGCTGGCAACCGCCAGTCTGATCGTGCGAACAGCCACGGCATGGGCACCCAGACGGGCTCGCGTATGGTGCACTTCACGCTCGCGCCTGACGTGGACGATTGGCTGGGCTGGGCTGCTGAGGCTGATGTTGACCCGCTGGTCACGGCGTTCGTCAAGCAGATGCCGGAATACCTGTACAAGCTGGACCCGACTGCCAAGTCGGACACGCCGACAGGCCCGACGCCTCGCACCTTGGAGAAGCTGTCCAAGGCCGTGAAGCGTTGCCCGCCCACTGCTGTTGAGACGCCGATCTACACCGGCATCGTTGGTGAGGAATGTGCACGAGCGTTCCTCGCCCTGTGCCATGCGGCTCGCGGCATCAACGTCGAGGAGGCCCTGACCAGCCCCGACACCTGCCTAGTGCCGACCGACACGGGGTTGCAGTTCGCCGCTGCGTCCCTGTTGATCCGCCGCTCCAATACGGAGAACTTCGACAACATCGTCAAGTTCGTCGAGCGGGACGGCTGGTCTTCGCCTGAGATCGGCGTCTTTGTGGTCGAGGCCATCAAGCGGCGCATCCCGCTGGTCGCTGAGACCGCAACCTACCGGGACTTCTGCTTACGCTGGGCAGACATCCGCTCCTAAGCGGGAGGGTTTTGGCCCTCCCCTCCCCCTTCAAGTTAAAATTAACCTGTCAAATATGAGGTGACACTATGACTTCCCTTTCCGAAAAAGCTGTTCTCGTTCGCGTCCAAGGTTCAACGTGGCGTGGCGTGACCGCCGACAAGGCCGTAAGCGAGGGCGCTGCTGCCCACTTCGGCACGACCTCTGACTGGGTGACTGGCTCCAAGCGGCTGGTCGATCCCGAGGTTCTCAAGGCACCCAAGAAAATCTTGGGCAAGGCCCGCAACTACCTGCGCGGCGATAGTGCTGGCGCTCTCGACGGTGAGTTCATCCCCGGCGGTCTTCCAGCATGGGACGACAAGGGCTGGTACATCCTGCCCAACGCGCTCAACGAGAAGGTCCTCCGCAACCTTGGTGAGTTCCAGTCTCAGTTCGAGGCTTCTCTGATTGACTTGTACAAAAAGCTGCCCGACGCAATCAAGCGAGCGCGTGACGAGAACCCGCAGCTTTGGTCGTCAAGCGACTATGCTGATGGGACCAGCGACATGGCGAACGCGGCTCACATCATTGCCGACCGCTACTCGTTCTCTCGTGACCTCGACATGATCCCCGACAGCGGCGACATCCGTGTCGCTGCATCGAAGGAGTTTGTCGATGCCCTCAAGCAGGAGGTCGAGGGTCGTGCAAACAAGCGCCTCAATGAGGTGGCGAAGCACACCCGCGACACTGTGCTGGACACGCTGCGACATTTCGCTGACAGCTTGGCCCAGTACGACCCAGAGAACAAGCGCGAGACATCGTTCCGTGACAGCACGGTCAACCGCTTGCGTGAGTTGGTTCCGGTGGTGCAGGCGCTCAACATCGAGGGTGACGCACGTCTTGATCAAGCAGCCAGCGACATACTGGCGGTTCTTGGCGATCGCACGGGGGAGACCCTGCGTGAGGACGACGCCGACCGTGCGGTCGTTGC
>Ga0194024_1000152_pt1 | contig 12934 bp, 6 predicted proteins | sample IW13Sep16_MG_FD_140337 | JGI IMG/M metagenome (GOLD analysis project Ga0194024, IMG submission 140337) | Freshwater microbial communities from the Broadkill River, Lewes, Delaware, United States - IW13Sep16_MG | ecosystem: Environmental > Aquatic > Freshwater > River | place: USA: Delaware...
CCAAGAAGAGCTCTAATAACAGGAACAATTAAATTAGGAGTTGCATCTGTTGTAAGACTTATTTCACCACTTACTCTCATTATTTCACCATCAACAAATAGATAATCACCAAGTTTTAGGCGATATCCTAAGAAAGTATTTCCACCCAGTCCACTTAAACAGGTTAATTGTATTGATCCACTATTATCAATATTGTATGGTGTCGAAAGTTTAAATGTTTCACCTTTATAGAAAATAGCATTTCTAGAGGCAATATTTTCATCTCTTACATCAGATATTTTGTCATTTGAGGACATTCCATGTTTTATAATATAACCATTTACATTTTGGAGTTCATTTGCTGTATATGAAGTGTTAGAAACAAATTTGATGACTGTTTCAGCACTTTCACTAGTATTAGACACTATTTCATCTGCCACCACTGTCCAATATTGATTGGGTGAAGTTTTTTTAATAATTCTAAATTTATTTCCTGCTACTAGACCATGAGGTTCAGAAGTAGTAATTGTTGTTTCTTTTGTTGTAGCATCAGTTGCCGTATTTGAGTCTATGGTAATCGCTCTACCAGTTATGAATACAACTTGATCATTTTTAAATCCATCAAAAGTTCCACCACTAGATCTAACAGTATTAATAGTAAAACTGGTATGATTATCAATCTGCTTAATAAAGTGATAAGTATCTTCATTAACTCCATTACCAGTAACTTGAATTCCACAACCAGTATAATCCTCAATTCCTATTGGATTTGAGGATCCTCCAATGTATGTGTATGTAGTCGAATTAGTAGATCCAATTTCATCAGATTTGATGTGTAGATATGTATTAGTGGAACTTGTATAACCAGATCCAGAAGCAATGATTTCTATTTCGACAATCGTTCCATTTGTAACCACAACTTTTGCAGTAGTTCCATACCAATTAGAATATGTTGGAGATGTAGTAGATGAATCAACATAAAGTTTCACATTATAATGTGTTTTAGTTACTAATGATAGGGAAGCATGAGTATTATTGGAGATGGTAGTATATTTTCCAATTGCACCATTTAATCCATGTGCTACTTTAAAGGTAAATTGTCTTTCATCAGTACTTCCACCAATTGTTTGAATTGCTAATACGTTATCAAAATCTTTATTAAAAATGTCAATTGTTTCTCTAGTAATACTGTTTCTTAAATCATTAGTAATAACATCACCAATAGGTGTTCCTCTTGCAAATGATTTTGCTGCAAGTGGATTATCATTGTAATTATCTCTATCCATTTGGGGATAGAGATCGACGGGTAATTGGGTAAATTTATAATCAGTATAAGTATGATTTGGATAATTTGAAGAATTCAGTACATATAGATGATAGATGCCATCACTGACAAGATAATCATATTCTTGAAGTATTTCTGTTCTATAAATGTAAAGGTTTGAATTGTTGTCTTTCTTCTCAAATCTTGGAAGTTCCTCTTTAGTTCTTGTGTTGAAATCTGTTGCAATTGCGTCACCTATGGCATGATTTACACCTCTTATATCTTTCGAAAGATATCTAAATTCTAAATCAGTTACAACTTCTGTTACTTCAAATGTTCCATTAAAACCATAATTAAACTCTCCAAGTCTTCCCTTTGATACTGATCCTGATCCACTATCTTTAACATTTTTAATGTTGACTATATTCCCAAGTTTAAGTCCATGTGGTTGTTCAGTTCTGACAGTGATCCTATACAATCCTGTTTGTAAATAAGTTGTCGCGGATCGTTCAATATCTGCAAGAAACCTATTATTTCTGTCATAATCTTTACTATTACTAACCGTAAAAGATGTGATTGAATCATCATGCCCAGGAATAAAATCATTATCAGTTGTCTGACTAGTAGATTCTTGAATTACGAAACCAGTCTCTGGATTTTTAGCATTAACGGACTCTTTAGGTACAACAACTCTTAATTTATATGTTTTTTCATCAAGAGATCTTTCATCAGGTACTCTCTTTACAAATGATATATCAGATTCTTCATTATACGCATCTAAAAGATTTTGATTATCTGCAGGAACATATCCAATACCAATGGCATCAACTACGTTAACTCCATCATATGGTACATTACCATTTGGCGCAAATTCATTACCACTCTCACTATTCTTCATCGATTTTATGATGTCAGAATCAGTATCAACATTAATATACCATTGATTTGGTGATGTAATTTCGTCATATTGAATTGGAGATCCAACATCTCCAGCATCTTTGTCGGATACTCTGCTAATAATTTTTAGACCACTTCCCCCATAATTTACAATTCCTTCTCCCAGCTGAGCATTGGTAAATGTGGATGCTAATTTTATAAAAGCGTTAGATTCTAATCCTCCAGGATTAGTTTCTGCTGAGTATGGGTCAGTTTCATATGTTATAACATAATAAATTGCATGAGCATCAAGATTTTCGGGAATATTGCCAGTTTCACTGGTTATTATAACTTTTTCACCCGTTTGTAAATTGTGTGAAGAACTTGAATTTTCAACATCTGTCAATCGAAAATGATTTCCAAAAGAAGATCCTTTACTTTTTATAGTGACAGTATATTCTTTTTGGCTGGTATGGAGTTGGTTATTTGGACCATCCATATAGATTGGGGAACTATATTCAACTCCTGATATACCAGGTCTTCTGAGATACAAGGAATCATTTTTTCTTGCACCAATCCTATACCCTTGTGTGATTGCAATTGGTGCAGAATCTTTTGAAAAATATTCTGCCAGGTAAAGTCTATTTAATCTTCCAGCGCCAATTGCGGATCTAGTTCTTTTAACATCAAACGACAACCATTCAATACTATCCTCACGCAAATCATTAATATGTTTTGGTGCAATAATTGATGTAACATAACCATGATCATCTTTAAGGAATGCTTCTTTCTTATATCCAGATGATTTTAGTGCAACTTGACCAAAGTTGGAGTTTGAGTTTGTAATTGATGCGTCAGCACCAGAATCTATATCAAAATGATATGTGAAACCAATAGCAAAAACAGATACAATCTGAATAAATGAATCATTAGATACTTTAATGTGACTTGATTCCCATCCAGGTCTATAAATTGCATCCTGATCAAAGTGATATACTGGATCACTTGTTGATGATGCACCTTTTATCAATTCTGAACCATATTGTGGTGTTAGTGTAAGTCCACTATATCGTTGACTTACTGGATCATATTTTACAAATGCTCTGTCATCCTTCTGCAAAGATACAGCAGTGAACTGAGCAACAACCATAGAGCGGAAACCTGATGCCTTAGAACCATCGGCGTGCATACCCTGCATACCCCATACAGAACGTAAGGAGATATTGAAGACGTATGGGGATGCACCACCAACAGTATCAGTTTCTACTGTAACTGCAGCATCAGTACTCTTAGTTGGGTTTACTGGTGTATTAAGAGCAACTGATGGCAAAGAATATAAGAATGTTGTTTCATTGATAATTCTATCAACTTTGGTTGAAATGTTATACTCAGGTGCATTAATTCCACGAATTTTAATTGGAGTACCTGAATTTAAATTGTGGGGAATTGTTGTTGTTACAGTAACTTGTGTTGAAGGGGTTAAAGAACCGCCAATTCCAGAAGTGATTGATTGAATTAAAATTGGATCTGGTTGGAAAGCACCTACAATTTCCCACTCAGGGTCTCTCTTTGCAAAGTCTTCAGAAGATCTTGGAAATTGAAAATCATCTTCAATACTTCTAAACGTATTATATGCATTACCAACCTTGTGATAATACATATCCAAGTCTGTCAACGAGTTACCTTCACGATCCACAAATAATTCTGGATTAGCATCATTGACACCATCACAATACTCAAAACAAGTTAACTTATTGTGACTGAACTGTGGTTTGGCGCGATTTATTTGCCCATAATCTTTGTCATTTGTATACACTTCACCACTCTCATCTCCATCAAAAATAGAGAATTGCCAGAAATAACATGCACCAGTAATTTTAAAAATTGATGTTGGTGGAGTATTATCAGTTGGATTTGGTACGTATTTTGGTCTAATCTTTGTTTTTCTTAAGTCGAGACCAACAATGGATGTACCTCTAGGTACAACAACACCACCATGAATACTATTAAATTTGTAAAGAATGTTATTTGATTGGGTTAAATCAAAATTACTATCTAATGCTAGTTGTAATTCTGCTGCTGCAGAATAATCTTGTCCTGCAGGAGTTCTAACTTTAGCATTTTGATCTTGGTCACTATAAATTCCATATCCAGGTCTATTGTCAATTATGTGTTCGCCTGGAAATAATAAGATAGTTGTTTTTTCTGTAATATCGTTATTAATACCTTGAAGATATGAAAATCTTGCTGCTTCTAGTAATGCCCTCTGTACTGTTTTAAATGGTTGTGCAAGGGAATTACCTTCGTTTGTAACTGAATCAGTAGAATCAAGATCGCTGGGATTCACATAAAGAATTCTACCTTCAATGTTCTTGATAAAATTATCTAACTTATTAAGAGGCATCTTACTACTATTGACAAAGTATTTGCTATGATGTATTTATCAAGTCAAATCTTCTTCATCAAAAGTACAATATTCATCATCTGGCATATCTTCTGGATTTTCCAGATCAACCATAAACAGACATGGATGAACTTCTTCATCTATCAAATAGAATGATGTCTTATATAAATCTTCTATCTCATAAGCAGTATTTTTATCTGCTTCTTCACATAAATCTCTATCATATAAATGTCCATCGGGTAGTTCATCAAACGTAAAAGGAACCCCATTTATAAAATACATCTTCACAACAATGCTTTTGTTATTATACCAACAATAAGAAGATGTAATTTTATATTTAAAGGACATTTGTTTTTCCTTTATTTATTTTTAAAATAGGACTGCGGAGAATTGAACTCCGTTCACACCGTTATAAGCAGTGGGCCTTAACCAATAGGCGACAGTCCCGAAAAATCAGATCCGTAGATCTGAAATAATTTTAGGACGCTTCATTATTATTGTCAACGTACAATTTGTATATTTCGTCGTCTGCAGGAATCATGACAGCTGCAGTTCCATCTTCTCTCACAATACCAATGTGTTCTCCATTCTCCACTCGCTCAAGAAGTTCATCAAAATTCTCTTCCCATTCTTTCAAGGTGTAAATCTCCATAATTAAATTAGTGGATTGGTATAAGCAAGGCAATCACTATCATCATCAAGAAAGTGACGGACAACCTCCAAAACATCCATGAATTGTTCGACATCATCACATTCAATGGTTTTTTCATTACCTTCACTAGAATAAAGATAAAACTTTCTCGCCATTGGATCGACAACACAACGGGTTAGATAATCTTGATCAGTCATTGAAATTTTGTGACTACCCGAGAATCATAGCACAGATGGATTTGGTTGTCAAGACTGAGGAATATCGAATTGAGTTATTGTTCCAGTATCATCCATAGTATACACTCTCAAAATACCATCATTAACTGTGGCACAAATTCCCATCAATGCTTTATCCAAATTCCCCGAATTACTATCTGAAGATATATCAAGGTCATTTCCCAAATAAAGAAGTTTGTCAAGATTTCTATGATAATTCTTCACACTATAGATGGCAGATACATTATCATCATATGGATTGATATTACTACTATTTCTAAATCTACCAAATTCTTCAGAAGATCTCTGTATAATTTGATCTGTTCCACTACGGACTATGAAAATTCCCATATCTTTTTCACCAGATATTGACACTATATGACTTGGAAACCTAATTGTTTCACTTGCACTATTTCTAAATTTAATTTGAGAGGTTTTTGCATTAGGACTAAGACTAATTGGTTTCTGTATTGCTGCATTTCCATAATCTGAAAGAATTATATCATGTATATCTGAAATATTGCATGTATTCAAGTTTATCTGATGAAACTTTGGTATTTTGTATACAAACCCAGAGTCAGAAATATATTCTATTGGTACAGCAAGTTGTATTGCATGAAATGAATTCATAATAACAACGTTGTTGATCAGATATGATGATGTACTGTCAATAGCACGAATAAAATTATATTGATGCTTAGTTTTTGTGTATTCTGGAAATATTTCATTTAAACAAAATACAGTTACATTATCAACTGCTCCAAATCCGGAATTAGTTTCAAAGTCACATTTTATGGACATTATGTAAGATGACTCATGTATTGTTACGGAGGAATTGTTATATTTACTCACAGTTCTTACTAATGCTAACAACATACATTTACCAGTATTTGGATCACTATTCGTGACAGTAAGATCATCTATATTAATAGATCCAAGAAAACCATGGTTAAGATATGATCCCACATAATTCTCTAAAAGGTAAGTTCTAAGTCGTTCTTCTAGATCCATAGTATAGTGATCATAACTTGAGTTGAGATCAGTATTAGAACCCACCTGATATTGAACTAATCTAAATTCTGGCCGATTCCAAATAACAGAGCGCGGATCGTGATTGTTATTGATAAGAGCATAAATGTGATTTCCATTATTTTGGAAATTACTATGAACTTTACTATGTGGATGGGTGTTGTTATCGAGACTACTAGAAGAGGAAGATATGAGAGTAGAAGTCAATAATGTAATTCCTGGAAATGATGACGATGAAAAATCAAAAGAAGATGATAGTGGATATCTAACCAATCCTCTATCATTATGATGTGGACTACGGGAAAATAAATAATACCTCCAGAGAGAATTGTCATTAAAAACATAAAAATTATCACCAGAAGGATCAAAAAGAAGTCCTCCAAGAAAGGGAATTGAATTTGGTGTTGGATCTAATGGAGCAAGAATATGTAACTTTTGACTTGTAACTTTTGAACTTGTATTTAAAGTCGTAACATCCCATCCAGAAAAAAGAGTATAACTATAAATTCTTCCAGTTTGACTTGAAAGTATAAAAACTTTTGTTCCATTTGAATCAAACTTAAAATCTCTTATACGAGCAATAGTTTCTCCTGCACTAAGTGAAATAACTGGACTTATAGAATTATATTGATAATCAATGAGTCTATATGAACCTGTAGGAGCATTGGATTTTCTTGTGTATTTTCTCAAATAAAATTCAGTAGAAGTACCGCCTGGGGTGGTAAGAAGGTAAAATTCAGTATCATTTCTCCAAAAAGTTGCAGCGACAATACCAATGCTTCCAAAATTAACTCCACCACTACTTGTAACTAAATTGCCATAAGTATCAAGAAAATTAAGTCCCTCAACTAGGCAATATGAAGTTGTTTTTGGTTCTGTTGCAACAACGATTGATGTTGATGTACCTGAAGTAGTACTTGGTATTTTTTCTGTTACAAAAAAGAAAAACTTTGATCCGTCCGATAATAAAGCAAATGAATCAATTCTACCTAATGAAGCACTTACATTAAAAGTTTTATATTGACTATCTAGAAAAAAAGGACTTGAACTATCGGGATTATCATATTCATAACTGCTGGAACTGTTAATTTTCCTTACAGCAGTATTTTTATTTAAATCTAATATATGATAAGTATCACTGCAACTTACTAATCCCTCACCAATTGCACGACTGTCACTACTACTAAGAATGTGTGGATTAGAAAGTGTGTATCTAGTTAATAAATATCTTGTATAAGATGAACTTCCCCACCTGTTACACCAAAGGGTATATAAATATTGTCCATCTTTAGAATATTTTAAGTTAATCGGTGGAAAAGTTGAAAAACTCTCCCCCGAATATAGGGCAGGGTGATCAGATGTCGTTATGATGGTTGCAATACTGTAATTGCTCAAATCCCAATATGAACTAGTGCCTGGATTTTGCCCATTTTCAAATTGTACTAAGAAAACTATACTTTGAGTGCTGAATGTATATATATTCAGCGTTGAAACCATAACAGTGAGATATTCAGATGTGTTTGTAGATGTTCCACTACTGGGACATACGGCAATTCCACCCGGTCTTTGATATGTTGGCCTTGATATATATGATGTTGATGATGATGATGATTTGAAATAATTGATATAAAAGCTATTAGCATTAGATATTTGTTGTCCAACATTCAAAGATCCTATTGTTGACCACGACGAAGTTACACTCCATGCAGCACCAGTGTAGTATCCATATACTATACTATTAACGAAAGATGTAGTAGAATTTGTTGCTAGCGAATAAAAATCTTCTGGACCTCCCGCAAAAATATAACAATAAAGTCCAAATTCATCAAATGTAAACGATTTTGCATATGGGATAGACAAAGTCCTTTGAGAATGATATGTCAGACCAGACGTAGGATCTGTACCAGACATCGTATATTTGGTAATTACACAACTACTGGATCCTCCTTTTAAGGAAAAAGCATAGTTTGTTCCACTACTAAATGATGTTATAAACCAATCATCCACATCTACTTCATTCGCATTAGTGCTTATTTGGACACTTCCAATATAAGTTTTTGTAGTACTTGTATGAACTGAACTGGAGAAATCAAATAAATCATTAGAATTATTTGATGTCAATTCATAACCTATAACATCTGTTGATGAATCAGACTCTGGCCGAAAAAAACTCAAACTACCACCATCATGTTTTATCATGCAAGCATCAAATTCTTCATTGTTGTCGGCGTCGGCTAGTTCAGTAGTATTACTACTCGGAATTGCATTAGGAAGTCTATAAGTTTGAGTTCTTGTGACTGAACTATAAGTTCCTATACCAGCATAATCGGGACCTAATTGATATCTTTCAATTGTATTAGCTTGATCGGGAATAAAACGAAAAAGTTGAGTATATGGAGATATTGATGAATTTATAGATGTGGAGTATTGAAAAGATAACAATGATTTACCAAACTCCATTCTTCCTAATGTTCCATCCTTGTTTATACTACCAAAATTCCAAGAAGAACCAGAACTACCACCACCTAAAGCACGATATTGTTCGCCTGCATGGTAATATCCAAACTCCCCTGTAGCATTACTATCATAACCAATTGAGGATTTTTTAAGATATGTCGCTAAAGAACCTTTTGCTTGTATACCTGTAATATTATTACCATCATCTGGTGAGTCACTTCCTGTGAAAAACATATACTCCATTTCATTAGAATTTATATCACCATGTTTTATTGCTCTCCACACTATATCATAGTCAATTCCTTCGATAGAATGATTTGGAATAGATATAGATGAAATGTCCCATGCAGTAGATGCGGAAAATGTCATCATGGCATTTCCTTTTTCATGTATTTTAGTAACTTTACTCTGTGTTGTAATAGTAGAATCAATTGTTACATGTATTTGAAGTGGAGATGAGGCATATTCCGTAAAAGAAAAATTTTCATATTCAAAGTATGGTTGAGTGGCATATGTTATTGCATGTAAAGTAGTTCCACTTTTATTCCAATAAAAGTCTAAGATAGAATACCCTTGATTATGATTAAGATCAAAATACTTTGATTTTGTTGTGTAACTTGGATCAATACCTGATAATATATCTCCTGCAACTCTCAATTTATATTGATAAATTGTAGATCCATATTCGTCATTATGATATTGAGTATCTCCATAATCATAAGGAAAATTAGAATATTGGTATGCTATATCAGGCCCAGAAGCATTAACATTTACCTTTATTTTATTATGTAAAACATATATGTACTGTGGATATTGTTGATCATCAAGTCTAACTCTATTATTAATACTTGGATAAGTTTCTCCTGGAACCGTAATATTCAAGTCTATAGATACTGTTGAGGATACGCCATCAGAAATGTACCATGGGACGGCAAAAAAATATTTTTGTATCGAATCTCTTGCCTCGGCACTATATCCACTAGTGGTATTTCTTTCTATTACTTGTCCATAGTCATCTATGATTTGTCCATAAAATTCCCTATCATTACAATCAATATCACCATCGGATATTACTAAGAAAAAAACACCATCAGGATCTAACTCTAATCCCTTTTCGCCACCCAGAATATCTCCATTAGGAATTGTATATGTTTGGGCAATTGGATTTGCATCAGGAGTAGAAGATGGTAAATTTCTAAGTTCAGTATATGCAATGCTATTTGTGTACTGTGCAGTATTTAAACTTACATTGGTCAAATCAAAAGTGTTACAACTGAATTCATAAACAGCACCAAAAGAAATAACAGTGCCTTGTGCGACTGAATCTGGATTGTTTGGTCCCGCAACATAATGTCTTGTTAAAACATAAAAAAGTGATCCATCTGGTTTAAATTTTATTGAATATACTTGTGGGTTAGTTGGAGTAACACCACCTACTGCAAAATCAGAATTGTTGAAGGTATAGGTTTTTGTTATTGATCCGCTACTCACATCATCTGTAGAACCTAATTCTATCTGGTGAATTATTTTAGAACCCGTAGAAATACCATTTGAATCAAGTGATGTCCCATTTGTAAGTATAAAAAGTTTTTTTCCATCAGGACTAATTGTACACTCAGTAATATGATCATTATATGTAGTGCTAGCACCAAAAGGAAGATACTGTTTTCCAGTGTAAGTTATATTTTCTAAATCTGTAGAAGTATTTTTAATTTTTAAATTTGCTTCTGGTCTATAAATTCCCAATGATTTAGTTCTATCAGATTCATTAGATCCAGTAAATCCCAATCTTCCTAATTTCATATTACGTTACCTTGAGAGGGAAAAATGACAGTATCATATTGTTATCAGTATACGTTAATGTTCCTGTTGATACTGCGGTGTCTATGTTTTGAGGTAAAAATCTATCAGAACCTTCGTAAACAAATCTGAAAGGTTCTGATGCAGTGGAATTTAAATTTCTTGCATTATAATTTAATGCAGAAAAAGTGCATAATGACATTCCTTTTTGATCCATATATAATCCATTTATATTTGCTCCATTGCCCATATGATAACCAACATGAAGATCATCATAAAAAGATGCGGTTGATAAGTCCCATGGAGTCGATAATTCAAACTGATATATTTTTTGATGTTCATTACCACATACATACAAATATTTACCATTTCCAGAAAAAGTAAAATCTCTCATATCTTCATCATATGTGCTATACATCACTAACCTATTATTAGAATAAGTAACTGTTGATGTAGATATTTCTCCTCTGGAGGATAAATTATACTGATACAAAACAGAGTAATTATCTAAAACATAAAATTTATTAAAATTATCTCCAAATTTAAATGATTTTCCAGCTCTGTTATTACTAGGTATTCCCGAAATGCTGGTAGTAGTTTGCGAATTGAGGTCATACCATGAATAATTATTAGTTGAACTTTGAACACGATATCCTCCACCCCCCAATGAATATGGAGTATTGAGATGAAATTTTTCAATATACGGTGTCGGATCACTTACCATTACATATGCATCGTTCCCTCCAGGAGCAACCTCAAATCCATACGTATGAAAATAGTTTGGATATGGTGTAGATGATATTACTGATATGTTACTTAAATACGATAATAATGTAAAAGATGGTACAACGTTTTTAATTGATCGAAATGAAGATGAATAATCAAGTTGTAATATAATTTGTCTATATAAACTAGAATTAGATGAACTGGAACGAGTCATAAATTGGAAAAAAAATCTTTTTCCATATAGACTAGGATTATCTTTATGGTCAATAGATGATATCACTCCAGCATATTGGAGTATATTTAATGCAGAAACATCTTCAAGAGGAATTCCAGGATCCTGATTATTAATATTAGATAATTGTATCGATGTAAAATTTGGACCTTGAAAATTATAAGAATTTAAATTATATTTGTAATTTGAAACATTTGCATTATCTTCAGGTCTATAGATGCCATCGGAAAATGTTCTTATATTCGTATTAGATCCCGTCCGAGGATTTATAAGTCCTCCTATTCTTCCAAGTGATGTATTTTGAGGAGACATTATGTTAACTCTTCATAAGATGCTATAATATCGACTTGATTTGATCCACTCGCAAAGGCAGATAAGTAATAACCTGTGGGCAAATAAAAATATGTTTCTTTTGTTGATATAATCTGAGTTGCACCTATAGGAATCACAACTTCTCTTGCAAGATATACGGAAGTTGATCCATTGTTTATAAAAATTGATACTTCTGCAGAAGTTGTGGTATCAATATTTGCGGCAAAGATACTATTTACTTTCAAAACAGTATTTGAAGGAACTGTAGATGTAGATTGAGGTAGTATCTTTGTAGCATTTGTAGTTGACAACTTAACAGTTGCTGTTTCACCTGTTATGCTAATTGGATTTCTGATATTTGGCATATTACATACTTTTTTATGTATTTATTTTCAAAACAGCATTGATAGTATAACTATACTTACATCATCGGAACCTGACAATCCTTGTGTTCCTTGATTACTTAAACCTTGCGAACCTTGAAGACCTTGAATTCCAGTCTTAGTGAATAATACCGTTACTTTTTCTCCGTTTGAGGGGAGATTACCACTTACATAAGTAACAGGAACAGTCCAATAAGCATTATTATTAGTTACACTACCATCAACGTAGAATATTGTACTTGTATTCCCAGAAGACTCTACTGATGTTACATAAATATAACCACGATTTAAACCACTATTAACAATAGTATCGTCGAAAGTATCATACCAACCAGCTTGATTTGATCCAAGTAAATCAGTATCATCAAAATAAATCCTATCAACATCTGGAGGATAATTGGTGTTAAATCTCATAGATCCTTGACCACCAGAACCTGCTGAGACAGTGGTATCAAATTGATAGTAAATACCACCGCGATCTCCCAAATTGCCTTGGACACCTTGAAGACCTTGGATTCCCTGAGCACCTTGAGTTCCTTGACTACTCAATCCTTGAGTTCCTTGAGAACCAATAGTAGAAAATACATGCCAGGTTGAATTTGCGC
>Ga0194024_1000153_pt1 | contig 12887 bp, 9 predicted proteins | sample IW13Sep16_MG_FD_140337 | JGI IMG/M metagenome (GOLD analysis project Ga0194024, IMG submission 140337) | Freshwater microbial communities from the Broadkill River, Lewes, Delaware, United States - IW13Sep16_MG | ecosystem: Environmental > Aquatic > Freshwater > River | place: USA: Delaware...
AACAACCATCCAATTGGTTGCTCCAGTTTTAGGATCAAATGTTGTTATGTACTGAACACCAGGAGAAGGTCTTGTTACAGTTACCTTATATCCATTCGATACGAAAGATGATGTTGCATTCTCATTTTCTGCCTGTGGAAAAAATCCACGACCAGAAGGATCTACAGTAGGCGCTTTGCTTTTTGCCATTATGGACAATCAATATATTTACCAGTTCCAATCTTGGCATATTGCTTACGCTCAAGATCTTGTATATCTAGGCATCTAAACGATGGCAAGAATAGTGCTCCAAAACCATTTCCACCAACAATTGTAACTCTTGGATAAGCATTAAATGTGACTGTTCTATCGAGAACTCGTAGAGAGATTATTCTTCCATTCTCAATTACAGCCTCGGCAATGCCAGTAGAACCATTTACAAAGACTTGTGGTTGTTCCGTATATCCTTGTCCTGGTCTAATCATAGTATATCCATCAATAACACATTGCAAACCAGAGTTATCTGGTAGATTTACTCTATATCCTCTTCCAGGATTAGTTATTCTTATTTCACTGACCCTTCCATTATCATCAAGTAAAGCAATTGCAGAAGCACCATATCCCTTTCCACTGATCAAGACTTTTGGTGGTTCTACAAAAGGTCCTCCACTATCTAAAATTGGAATCTCTATCAACTCGCCATTTTCATCTGTAATTGGATTATCAGCAATAGGATAAGATGATTGATCTTGTGGTAAAGTTATCGTAACTATGTTGCTACTTTGATCATTTGGATCGGACAAAATAGTGACTGGTACAGATTTCCCTGTTCCATTAATGCTGAATGTTAATACTTCAGAACCTTCATCTACAGCATCATCATTAATTCCAATAGTTACAGTTGCTTTTAATTTTGTCTCATCATCTGGATCTGGATTACTCATTGTAAAAGTTCCAAGAAGATTTCCGCCAAGAATATCATCACTTGTTATATTCAGACCAAATAAACTGTATCCATATACAGTTCCTGCAGCGACATTCTTGGTCTTTATTGTATATGTGACAAAATCTCCCTCAACAACAGAAGTCTTATCAGCAGTCAACTCAATGACAACTTCCCCATTTGATCCAGGGGTAACTGGACTTGTTGTAGAAGCATTTGGATCGGTAGGAACATCTGTGTCGTCGAATTGACTATCTGTTGGTAAAGCAAGATTATCATATTGAATTGGATATAGTCCATTACCATTATTTGGTGAAATTACAACAGCACTGTCAATGATTGGGGAAGAGTCATCTCCATCACCAGAATTTTGATTCTGCAGAATGAATACTTCAGATTCCTGTGACTTATCACCAGAAATCTCAAAATATGAATTATAAACACCAGTTGATACTGAGAAATTTAACAAGAATTTTTCAATTGACTCATTCTCGCTGTCATTTAAGATTTGTATTGTAAAAGACTTTTGTGTCTCTTGTGGCGCAAATCCTAATACACCATTGACTGGGATATAGTCTTCATTTTCTGTTGCTGCATCATCTGAAGATGCTTCTGTAGATGAGTAATTAATTGACGAAGATACATCAACACTTCCCGATCTAATAACAGTGAAGGTTGCAATTTGACCCTCTGTTACATAGAAAGCACTTGGTATTGAATATACTATTAGGTTTTCTGTTTCTCCATTATCTTCATCGAAAGAACCACCAATAAAATCTACGTTGGTGCTTGGTTCTTCGATTGAACTATTGGCATCATCACAAACATAATCACCTTCTAAAGGACCATTTGATAGATCTTTTAGTAAATCATCTAAGAAATCGCTTTTCTTACCAGAACCACAATCAGTGCATACCTTTCTTGTTTTTACACAGCTCTTTGATGGTCCATCACAAGAAATTCCAAGAAGATTGAATATTGAATTAATTGCGTTTCCAACAAGATTTAACGGTTCTGCAATAACTCCCAGTATTTCTGTTAATGGTCCAAGAATACTATTGATAATATCATTGAGGAATGAAGTTACTTGAGTGATAAGTCCATTTACAAAAGTATCAACCTGACATGCAGCAGCTTGAAACACACTGTAAAGATAATCAAATAAAGTATCAGTAATCCACTGTGCTAATCTATCAGAAAGGTCGGCAATTGAACATCCAAGATTTTCTAATAATTTGTCTAAGAAATCTTGAACTGTTTTAAGACTATTTCCAAGAACGTCTGGTTTTAATAAGAACTTGACTAACTCGTCGATACCATCTTTAATAAGTTTTACGATCTCTCCTTTGACTCTTGCAACAAAAGTATCAGCAATCAATATAACTTTGTCGATATACTTTCTTGCTCCATCGACGTAGTTATAAATCTCTCCCGTTGCTTTACTTACAAGATAATCACCAAGTTGTCCGCCAGAATCTTGATTTGCTTTTAACAAATCTGCCATCACATCGCCAATTTGTCCCGCCAAATCCTTTTCTCCACCACAGTTAGGATCAGCTACCTCTACACAAAACTTGATTCCTCCTGGGTTTGTCTCTGAGTTTTCTGCATTTAATCTTGCTATGAGATCAGAAACAGTCTTTTCATCTTGTCCAGGAGGAGCACCAGCATCATTCTTATTTAATTCTTTATTTGCGGGAGAATGTACTGCTGGGTTACTTGCTGGATCTTTTACTACTTTAAATTCTGGGGATTGTTCTGGATCAGCTGCTGCTTCTGGAGCTTCATCTGTAGAATTAGCAACGTGTCCAATAGATCCCATAATAATAGGTCTTTGAGCATCATCATCTAAGAAGAATCCAATGACCCAATTACCAACTTCTAAGTTTGCAGTCGCACCAGTAGTACCACCATCAGAATAAGGTGTGGTAACAGGCAACATACTGTGTGCCCATGGGAGATCATCAGTCTTCACGATAGATGAAGTCTTCAGGTGTCTACCAACAATTCTAACTTTAAATCTGTTTGAATATTTGGTATCTTTCTTTTCTACTTGTCCTACCCACCATTTAAATTGAGATCCAATGGTGTTGAGAGGAATAATTGACTGCAAACTTTGATCCATATCAATTAGTCTTCATATACTCTACACTCAAGAGCATTTGGATTGGCATCACAGTATAACTCAAGTGGAGTTGGATCATGGTGATCATTTGGATGATTTTCTGCATATGCTTCCAATTCTTCCAATTCGCCTTCAATATGACGACGACGTTGAGGTGAGAGTTGGGGGTTTTGTAATTCTTCTTTGTCTGCTTCTATATGCTTTTCAATACTTTCCATTTTTACCTCCGTATAAGTTTATTTATTGCACCGAGCTGGCACCATTTGGCAATCCAAGTGAATCTCTAATGAGTTCAAGTTTAGAAAGGACTTGACCGTTACCAGCATTAAACTGATGTTCTACACCAGAAATTAAATATGTTCCACTATTCTCTTCATCCCATGGTTTTACTTTTCTATCCTCACCTGGAATAGTGTTTGGTAAATAAACATTGATTTTTTCACCAACGGTCAGTTCTGGATTTCCTGGTAAAGATATATTCATTTTGTAAGAACCAATGATAGTCTCTCTACCAATTGATTGTGCAAGATAATTTTTTGCATAATCTGGATATTGTGTTTTTTCACCATCGTTGGTTGCTTCCAATCCATTATACCATGTTTCGTGGTCAATAACAGCAGACATCACTCTGGTTGGATTTTTGCTTGCTTCTTCTTGATACTTGCCAAGTTTTTCTTGTGTACCAAGTTTTGCCATATTTTTATAAGTGTCAGTAAGTGACCATACTACTTCCTCATATTTCCCAGTGGAGAAATTATAGCAGCAAATAATTGAGGAGAAACCACCTAACCTCAATTTCTTCATAATGTTTATCTCGTTATCATAATTAAAGGAATAAATTTTCTTTTCATTTTCATCAGTGTTTGGATCATAGTAATAGTCACCAATTACTTCTCTTCCTCCAAATGAACTATTTGAAGAAGAACATGTTTTATCTATTGATTCAAAGAAATATCCATTTTTATTCTCATAGAAGAAGTATCCTGCCGTTCCCTGTATTGCATTAGTATCAGATTCTTTAGTGCTTCTACTTCCACTTGAACCAGAAGTGCTGGACTTTTCTGAAACTGCTTTTGATGATATTCTCTGTAGAATGTTGAAAGGAGACATTCTCCCTGGAATCAAATTAACATCAAAGAGTGATTTCTCTACAGTTATATCTTTTTGGGTTTTTAATTCATTTTGTAAAACTTTTTTAACAACATCAGAAACATTTCCTTTTAATGGAGTAACTATCTTAACAGATTCATTTTTTATTGCTTCTTCACTAATAACTTTTAAATTATAATACTGAATTTTATCTTTAGTCGATCTATCTGTAATAGACCAAACAACCATATTATATTCATACTGCTCTTCATTTGGTGCTTTTACTTTTATAGTAACTTTTTCCCCTCCCTGCAATGGCAAAGTTCCAATATAATTCTCCGTTGAATCCTGGAAAACAATGTTTCCACAAACAAATGGAGCATAAATGTTTTCATTGTAAACAAATTCTAATACATTTGATCCAATGGGAATGACTTGTCCAGAAATACTGGTTAAAGTGGAGTCTGTAAATTCAAACTTTCTTGATAAAACTGCCATGATTTATTCTCCTTAAGCAGACATTGTTAATTTATTGATGTCAATGTAAGGAGCAAGACCATCAAATGCTTGATTTGTTGCTCCTCCACCTGTTTCACTATAAGATTCTCGTGATGGTGGAGTTTGTTGAGTTGGTTGCGATCCTTGATTTGACAATGCCATAGCAACTAAAGAACTGCGTTTTGCAGTTTCTGCTGCGGCTGAAGCAGTTTTGACGTTCTGAGCAGTTTGAGATTGATTTTGTGCTGGAGGAGAAAGACTTGCTTGATCATCTTGACTTGTTTCTACCCATCCAAATTTGCTTTTTGATCCAGGTATATTTCTAAGTTTTTTATAAGTTTTGACAACTCCATTGAAATCAGCTTTATCACCAACAGAATATGTCTTGTTTGGATCATATGCATCAACCATTTCAGGAGTAGCAGGAGTGTCAAGGTTATCTTCTACTTCTTTAACTTTTCTCCAAAGATCTTTATTTGTCTCTGGTATTTCTACATGAACATGATTATTATGTTTGCCTTGTGGATCATCCGCACCATATACTGTCCTATATCCTCTTGCTTTAAAGAAATCAACTACAAATTTAGCTTGATTTGCGTCTCCAACTGGAACATCAAAACCATATCCATGTTTATGTGAATCTGAATCATGGATATCCTCATATACATCATCATCTGCCAAATCACTAATTGAAGTTCCTCCTGCAGCTCCTCTCAATTCTCTAATAGCAAGATTAAAAGATCCTTGATTTTTTGTTATGGCATCAGTAATTCCAAATTTTTCCTTCCTTTGAGTTCTAAAATCACCAAGATCTTGAGATAATTTAGAATTACCAGCTGTTACATTTGTTGTAACTGTTGGTGGTGGTGGATTATTATCATCATCATCATTATTTCCCAAACTATTCAACCATTCGGAAATACTATCCCCAATTTGCCCAAAGATTCCTTTCTTTGCTTTTTTCTCATATAGACTTAAACCAAGTGAAAATGCATCAGCAAGTTCTTTTCTTGTTTCTGTCTTTTCTTTCAGTGACCTTGGTTTATCATCTCTTGAAATTGTAAGATTTCCTCTCTCATATTCTCCACCAGATGTTACTGTTTTTTCACCACGAGTAAACTTATTGTCAAGAGGAATAACTGCCTCTGTTCCGTGTAATTTTACTGGATAACCAGTATCTGGACCATCAACAATACCACCCATTTCATAACCTTCATTTGATTTCTGCATATCTCTTGCAGCAAGGGCAGCATCAATACCAAATGATGCTGCCGTACCACCCCCAGGGATAGTAGAAGCAGCACCTGATGCCAATTCCATTCCAGCACCAACTAAATCACCTGCCATTGCTCTTTGAGCAGCAAATAAAGCACCAAGACCTAATCCTAAAATTGGAATTTTCTTAAGAAGTGATTTTCCTACTGCCTTTCCAGCAATTGATGCTCCTGCTTTAACACCACCACGACGAAGAAGTTGTTGACCTACTTTTGATGCTCCGATTCTTCCTCTTTGAAGAGACTTCTGTAAAATGTTTTTATTTCTTTTTCCAAACTGTGGTACATTTGTCTTGTAAAGTCTACCATTAACAAAATTTCCAGTTTGTCTTGATCCAATGGGAGATCTTACTGGACCACCTCTGCCAGCAATGCTCTTTCTTAAATTTCTAAATCTTCTTCCAGCAAGTCTTCTCCTTGCTCCTCTTTGTCTCTTTCCGCCCCTTAGATAATCTCTACCAGAAAGAAGATCTAAAGCATTACCAGCAAAGTCAGCAATTCCACCTAAAACACTTCCTTTACCAAATAACTGATCTTGTAACTTCTCATAACCAGATGTAGAAGCAGTATCTCGCATTCCTGCGATTTCCATCCTTTCTCTATCTGCTTTCGCATCTTCAATAGCATCCTTTTGAAGATCAAATAACTTTTGGATAAATGAAGTGTTATCTACAGCATCTTCAAGTAATTCCCTATTTGCTTTTACCTCTGATGCTAATTTAACAATTGCTTGCTCAACTGTTTGCTTTTTGCCAAATAGTGCTCTTTCTGTTAAATCACCTTCAGAAGATCTTGAGACTTTAGTTGCTTTGAAATTAGCAATTCTCTCTTCTTTTGACATGTATTCGCCATCTGGGCGAACACCTCTTAAAACGTCATCAAGATTTGTTCTTGCTGGTGGCAATAATCCAGATACAGGACTAACTGAGTCTGCAGAAGCTCCGCCAGGAGACCCAGATGAACCTCTTGGAGATCCACCGCCACCGCCCGAATAATCTCCAGAAGAATCTTCTCCGCCACCACCAGAGCGTCTTCTACCTCTGGTGTAGATTCCCATTCCCCTTAGGACTCTTTCTCTTTCACTTACAGTTGTATCGTCCTGTGGTCTTCTACTTCTAAAAAATCCTCGTGTTCTTCTATATCTGTCGCCGCCAAATCTTGATTTAAATGCAGATCTACCAAAATTGTACGAATTTACAGCATCTGCTGCTTGTTTGTCGGTTAATCCAACAGACTTGAATCTTCTAAATGCTTCCTTTCTTGAACTTGCAGCAAGACTTGAAGCATCTCTAACTCTGTTGTAGATGCTTGATATTACTGAAGTAGTTAGGTCTCCCTGAGAGACTGATGGATATGGCATTAAATTTGATATTATCTATCGTTTGTATTTATTGAGGTCACGCAGAAGCCCCAACAGCATATAATGATAATGCGGAATTTAATTTGCCACCATCTTGCTTCGTCGTAGACATTGCAATTTCACTTTGACTTGATTGGGGCATTGGAGAATTTCGATTTTGCATATTCATTAATAATACCGCATCATCAGATGACTGTTCGTATGACATAGCAACTGCCAATGCTGCTCTGGTTTGAGATTCTGTGGAAGATATCTCTTGATTTTTTATAGGAGCACCAGTTTTTACGTCATATGTGACACCACCAACCGTATAAGTTCCACTATCTTTTATTTGCCTTGCCTCTGAAGATAATTGTGGTTGAGAAGGTTTTCTCTTTGGAGTTCCTTCTTCAACAGCATCAGCAATGCCCTGTATTAATTCATCAAATTTAGACGTGTTTGTGAAATCTTTTCCATGCTCTCTCTCCCATTGAACCATTGCACCAAGTTCAACCAAAGCAGTTGCTGATGCTGCACCTGCATTTACAGTAGCATTTCCTACAGTATCTTTACTTATACCACCAAGTTTTTTGTTGTTCCTTTGGAAATCTTCCAACACTCTTTGAATAGGAGCAGCAAATGCAGCATCTTCAGCATCACCTTTCCTTGTTCTTGTTAAAAATCCAGTTCCACCCTTACCAACTTCAGCATCAAAGTGCAGTGGTAATATACGAACCCCTTTTGCAGATTGCTGCTTAATGTATTTGTCATATGCTTCATACGACGAAAATGATTCTGGTTTTAGAATCAATACTTTAAATCCTTTCTTGTCAAGTTTTGCTTTTAGTTTTGCTGCAGCATTATCTTGATGATCTCTTTCTCTACCTGCTGCACCAGTTGCTCTCGATTGTTCAAAACTCTTCCTTGCATCAGTATCTGGAAATTTACCAGACATATTTGGTGGAACATGATCTAAAGGTATGATAATGTCATATTCCCCTGTTGAAGAGGTTGTTGTTATTCTTCCAGGATCTATTCCACGAATTTCGGCAAGTTTTGCCATGAAATCTGATCTGGTAATATGTGCTTTATTTCTTCCAGCATACTCATCTGGATATGTCCCTCCAGTATTATGAGGAAGTCCTCTCCATGTTGCAGATAACACATCACCAAAAGTAGAATCACTTACTTTTCCAGATCTCCAACCAGCATAACTATGTGCATCATATAAAAATTTGATTGTTATCTTATCTTGTACCTCTGGAGTAAAAACAGTATCTCTATCATATCCAGCTCTCTCTGCTCGTGAAAGTAAAAATCTTGGCATATGTTGGTATCTGCCAATTGCTCCCTGGGCATTATCAACTAACCACCCAATAGTTTTTTCGCTTGCTTTTCCAGAAGTCTTCCCAGCAGATTGGTTGAAAACATCATAATTTTTTGCTTCAACAGAAGCAATCAAACTAAGAACTGCTTTATCAATATTATCACCATATGCGGTTATTCCTGGGTCTCCAGCACCGCGTCTACTCCTTCTTCTTCGTTTCCGTGCCGCGTCCTTTAATTTTTCTTTAAAAGAATCATCTAAACCAAACAAAGAATCAAAGAAATTTCTGCCATTCTTTTTTTTGTATTGCTCAAATGCTTTTAGTGTAGAATTTGCAATAACTTTCTTATCTTCTCTCTTTTCTTGCTGAGATCTCTCTCCTATACCTGTCAAGAAATATCTTGGATTTTTAACATCAAAAGAGTCCCCACCTATCTTATTCTGAGATAGGTACTCGCTAATTCTATCGGATATTTCTTTCTGTTCCACTTATCAAGCAGCTGCGGCTTTTTTCTGTTCTTCCAAATATTGCATGAGGAAAGCAATATAAACTTGCCTTTCCCATGGTATCATATTTTCGATTTCTGTCAATGAATATTTATGGTATTGCATCAAATTGAAATTAGTCCGAAAATACCCTTCCAAACTATTCTGGAAGAGTGCTATCCGAAAAAATTAGAAAGACCCTCAATGGTATATTCAGATTCAACGCCAGTAGTTGGATTTACTGCTTTAAATACTGCTTTTAGTTTTGGAATACCAGTGAAGAATTCTTCAACTTTTTCAAATTGCTTTCTGGTGAGATTTTCGAGAAATTGAACAAATTCTTTCTTGCTTGTAGTGGAAGAATCGTAAATATCTTCACCATCAAAGATTTGATCAATTGAATCAGCAACGATTTCAAATACTTTATCATCATTGATATCAAAATCAAGGAAATTGACATCAATAAAAGTATCAACACTTGGATACTTCATGACAATACCGCTGGTGTCAGAAAGCATTATCTTATTATTGTGGTTTTCTGGCATTTCGACGGTAATGTCGTCAACATTGATCCTGACAGTTACTCTTGTAGTTTGATCATCTTTACAAACCACAGACATTTCAATATCTTCCCCGATAGAAGCTCCTCTGATCTTGAGGAAGAGATATTCCAGATCAAAAATTGGAAGATCGTTTACCTTAATTCTTGAAAGAACACAATTTTTTAAAAGTTCTTTTACAGCAGACTTAATCTGTTCGTCATCCTTAGATTCCAGTGCAAGTAAAAGTACCTTTTCCTCTTTTACTAAAAATGGTCTATATTTAACTGTTTTTCCGTTAGAAGGCAAATTTGCCTCATAAGATGGTATACCAAGTTTTGGCAAAGCCATGATAATTACTCCAGGTCGTGATATTATTTAGTGCGACTTTTTGACCCAAAAATTGACGGGAAAAATTTTCCCAGTTTTATAGAATCAAAAAATCAATTTTGAATTAGGCAGTGAAAATAGACTGATTAGTAAACGTTGCTTCGGGTGTCTTTTTCTTTGCAGAGTTAGTTCCCTGAGTAGAGTTAAACGACTTCAAATCGTTGTACTCAACAAAATGTCTTGTGTACTTGAATGTTGCACTGACCTTAACAGTTTGAGAAGGTCCATATCCAAGAGGAACAGCATCAATAGAATATGGAAATGCATCTTGTATAACGTACACTTCAGATACTCTATCTGTTGCCGAATTGACTCCTGGTTCAGTCTTAGCAATTAATACTTCACATTGATATTCACTTGGATATCTTAATTTTGTAGATCTTGCTATAGTTCTTGTTTTTGCTGTTATTACATCAGAGTAAGTTTTACCAGTATGTTTTGTGGTGTCTATGTCATTTCCATCAAGATATTCTTCTAAAAACATAGCATCAAACCAAGCAGTAACAAATTTATGTGGAGTCATATTGGCATCACACATCCATGACAACTGAAAATCTGTATATACCTTACCAAGAGCATATTCTACTTGCTGCTCTCCAAGATATCTTCCAATTCCACTCCCAGTAAATGCATTAATGTTAGGCAACTGTGCTTCATCACAAAATAATTCCACGACATCATTGGAGTTATTAGCAAAACTAACTCCAGCTTTACTCAGAGCATCAGGAACTTCCGAAAAACTTGGGAAGTTAAACTTCACCAAGAAAGAATTGCTCATTGCCATCCCGCCGTTAGCACCAACTAACGACAAGAAACTATTAATGTCTCCTCTATTTGCCACTCTAAATATAATCGTGGGATACCGTTTTATTTATGGCATACTCAGGGATCTATAAACCAAAAAACCCTAAGAAGTATCGTGGCAACCCCAATAGAGTGATTTACAGATCTATGTGGGAACGGAAGTTCATGGTATTTTGTGACAATAATCCTGCAATTTTAGAGTGGGGCAGTGAAGAAATAATTATACCATATCGTGCTCCCGATGGTAAGATAAGAAGATACTATCCAGACTTCTACATTAAGGTGCTTGAAAAGTCTGGGAAAGTAACGAAGTATATCATTGAAATTAAACCCAAGAAGCAAACACAACCACCTAATGACAAAAACAAAAAGACTGCTGCCTATCGTAATGCAGTCCTAACTTTTGCAAAGAACCACGCAAAGTGGGAAGCGGCTAAGGACTTTTGTGAGGACAGGCAGATGAATTTTTTAATCCTCACCGAAGACCACTTAGGAGTATAGAACAATGGCACAAGGTTTCACATCCGTCCAGCGCAACACGGTCAATAAAGATCCTGGATATAAAACACTCTTTGAGAGAATAACAGAAAAAACAAAAGGAGAAAAGAAATCTTTGTCATGGTATAGATCTGCAGTTGCAGCAGAAGCATCACAATACAAGAAGAATTTTAATAAGTATGTGATGGATGAAAAGAAAGATCGTAGTGGTATTGCAGAACAGCAAGATACAAATGAATTGAGAAGATATGTTGTGGAGGGTCATCTCTACATGTTTGAGTACAAAGCAAAGATGAGATGGTTACCTTACTACGACAAATATCCATTGGTTTATGTTATAAAATCAACCAGAGAAGAATTTTGGGGTGCTAACTTACATTACCTACCACCAAAGAGAAGAATAATTGCTGTCAAGAAATTGATGGATAATAGAATAGACATACCCAAAGCATGTTTCCATAAATATATACACAATCATGTGAGTGGATTGTACATAGATCTTGCCTCTTCTGAATGGGATACTGCTATCCTCATACCAACAGAAGAGTTTGTGAAAAATGTAAATGGAAGAGATTTCCCCATCGATAAAGAGATGGTTTGGGAAGATGTCAATGAAACATACTATGACAAGATAAAATCAAGAAGAACCATAAAAGGATATGGTACTAAACAGTCTAAGGAAATGGTAAAGTAGTATGGCATACAGCCCACAAGTTGGTGATTATTACAAGGGATCGCGTGTTTATTATCGCTATGATGGAACAGATTGGAGATGGAACGGCAAATCTAAACCATCTGGTGGACGCGCAGTAACAAAAGAGCAAGCAAGAGGAGCACAACAATCCGAGAAAGCTGAAGCAGAAAATAAAGGACAACAAGGAGACCCATCACCTTCCTTAAGGTATCCCGAAGGACTGGAGTTTGGTAGAGAAACTGACTATGTTATGTTTACCTTCCACAGGTATAAATCTGGAGGAAATCTAACTAACAGTGTTGGTGACGGCGGTAAGGGCGGAATTTACAGTGGAAAAGATGCAGAAACTCAGCAGTATGTTGCTGCAAAAGATCTACCAGAGCAAATCATTTTAAATATGCCTTCCGAAGTACAAAGCGAAATTGGCGCAGAGTGGGGAGGAAAATCATTCAGTTTTATTGGATCACGGGTAACAGCTGCAGGGGCACAACTTGCAGCAAATGATTTCACAGGAGCAGCAAGCACTTTAGGAAATTTTATTGGAAAATCAGTTAAATCTGGAGACGCATACCAAGCAATGGCAGCTGCAGCTATTGTAGCAGGAATTAATAAAATTCCAGGTGTTGGTGGAAACTTAACGATGAATGATTTAATTCAAGGTTCAGCATCAAAAATTCTAAATCCAAATGTTGAGTTGATGTACGAAGGACCTCAACTCAGAGCATTAAGTATGAATTTAAAATTGTTTGCAAGGACAAGCAAAGAAGCACAAACTTTGAGAAAAATTGGAAGGGCATTTAGGAAAGCAGCACTCCCTTCTTCTCCACTCAAAAACGACAATAATCAAGGAAGATTCATTGCCACACCTGCATATGTAAAAATTAGATTCATGAGAGGTGGAG
>Ga0194024_1000159_pt1 | contig 12692 bp, 15 predicted proteins | sample IW13Sep16_MG_FD_140337 | JGI IMG/M metagenome (GOLD analysis project Ga0194024, IMG submission 140337) | Freshwater microbial communities from the Broadkill River, Lewes, Delaware, United States - IW13Sep16_MG | ecosystem: Environmental > Aquatic > Freshwater > River | place: USA: Delaware...
ACCGCCGCCTCTTGACCCGCCTCGGCAAGAGCAGAACTAATACGACTCCTCAGTTGGTTAAGTTTCTGCTGTTCCGCACTAGGGAAAATCTGCTCCATCGTAATCGGATTCGCACCGAAACTCTTCAACGCAGCATTAGCAGAAGCCGTTAACTGTTTAAACTGATCGCCCGCCTCATCAATTTCCCGACTGAAACGACTCGCATTCCGTCTCGCTTCCCTTAACTGACCGGCAAGCTCCCTGAAACGATCCGCACCAGAATCAGTTGTCGTATCAAGACTGCGCATTTCTGCAGTGATTTGCTCAATAGAATCCAAAGTCTGTCGAGCATTACCGCGAATCTCTTCAAAGTTAAGAAGCTGGTCGAAGCCTGAAACACCAAACTTTGCCGCATCCCCCAATTCTTCCAACTGTTGACGGAGCCTTTTAACACCAGGCACCAAAGCCGTATCCGACTCTTCCAAAGTTTCAAAAGCTTCAGCAAGTTCCCTACGGAGCTGTTGAGTAGTGGCACGGGTTTCTTGCAGAACCTCATCAATACCGCCAAAATCAGTAGCAAGTTTTAACGGTTTACCCAAACGGGCACGAAGCTCATTAAGTTGCTCTAACGCGGGACGAAAGTTTAAATCAACTGTGCCTGTTCGAAGAAACTCTCTAGCAGTAGTACCCGCTTCACGAAGTTTCCCTTCAAGTTCAGTGACCTCATTGTCGGTTAACGATTGAAACTGTGACCGGAGTTCCTTCGTGCTGAAGTTTTGCCCAAGAGCATCAAGTGCCCGATCCGCTTCCCTGCCGGTTAGTTTAAGAACATCACCTAAACCGCGTAGGGACTTGTTAGCCTCTTTAATCGAATCAGAGGCAACCGGACCAATAGCACTGGCGGCACCAACAACTTCAGCAAGCGAGTCTGCAATTCCAGAAGCAATATTTGTTGCTTTGGCTAAAGTTCTTTCTAGGTCGCGAATTCCTTTGATTGCATTTTGAATTCCCTGAAGTTGGGAAGTGACTTCTATGCCAACTTGTAAGTTATCAGCCATACATCAATTCTACCTTACTGCCTATTTTTGCCTTGTAGAATATGGGGCTCCCGAGGTGGTGGGCGACGCTGCGGTTCCGCCTTCTTCTTAGCCTGCTCCTCCACCCACTCCTCACGAGTTGGCAAATCACCACCGTCCATCGTGCGAGGCTCTACAATGTAATACACCCCATGCGACTTTGTTTTCTTCTTGGCCTCCTTTTCAGAGGCACGCTCAACAGCGGCACGAGACTTAGACACTCGTGGAATCGCATCAAAGGTCACACGGTCGGACTCATCAACCCAAATGGGAATACCATCCCGATACCAGTCTTCAAGAATGTAATGCGCTTTGAAAAGTTTAAAGTCCCATTCGGTCCATTCTTTATGGTCCGCATCGTTAAGAATGACCGCCACCGGGGGCTGACCGGATTTAACCGCAGCTTTTAAGAGGGTTTTGAACCATCCGTGGTCGTCCCAGGTGAGGACTTCGCTAAAAAATCTTCATTCACCGTCATCAAAAACACGGCAGTCGCAGTACGCAACTTCTCAACAGCAGAAGTGATTTTAGCGGTAGCGGCAAAAGGTAAAGACCTTCTCAACTCTGCCGCCTCATCAAAAGTAATACCCTCTTGCTCGTTGCCGTCAGAATCCACAATTTTAGAAATACAAGCCTGCCACAGCAAAGTAGTGAAATAACGGTCCCGATCGGGATTATCTATTTCCTTCTTTTCCGACTGGGCGGTGAAAACATTACGTTCAGTTTCATATTCCATCGGATATTCCTTCAAGCAAAGAGCATAAAGGTCCTCACGTTTACCCTCAGAAATACCAGTCAAATGGAAAGTGAAAGACGAATCATCTATATCGTCAAGAGCTTTTTCCTTCTCCTTAAGAATAGAAGCCCGCTCTTTAGAAAGCTTTTTAAAGTCCGGAGAACCCTCTTCAAGCTTAGCCATTTTTTTATCGATAGCTTCAATTTTTTCATCAATTTGAGCAGCCAAATAAGCTACCGCTTCATTTAAATAAACTTCCACCTCTTCAGTGGGAAAAGCCCTCTCCTGCAAAACGTCCATAATTTTAAACGTGCCAGGTTTTTTGGCCTTTCCAACGGCTTCAATAATTTCTTGCTCTTCAGACATTAAGTCCTCCTTCGCCCGTAATCTTATCACGGGCAAGAAAAAACCCCCGCCGTAGCGGGGGCTTTCTCAGTAGTTAGTGTTAGCTAACTGTGACAGCGCAAGTGTCAGTCTGACCGTTCGGGCCGGTTGCCGTAATCGTGGCAGTACCAGCAGCGACGGAAGTCACCACACCATACTGGACAGTGGCCACAGCAGTGTCGCTTGTGGTCCAAGTCAGTCCGTTCGTGTAGTTACGTCCACCGAAGGTAGCAGTCAACACGTCCACGTCACCAGCGGAGCTAGCAAGCGTAGAGGCGGACAGTGCCACCGCGTTAGCGGAAGAACCAGCAGACACAGCACGCACAACATAGTCACCCTGCGGAAGGAACGTCACCGTGTAACGGAACGCCTCCTCACCAGTAACAGCCTCAGCGTAACCGTCAGTGATCACCTTGAAGCAGTGCACCAGGTCACCATCCTGAGCGGAAGTGCTGGACTCGGTGCCGTCGATGCGCACGACAAGGAACCCGGAAGTGCGGGGAGCGTCAAGCGCGTCGTAGGTCAGCGAGTAGGTGCTGGTTGCGTCGTCGAACGACTGGGGGTAGTAGAAGGAAATGCTTCCACCCCAGTTGGTGTATCCACGGTCGATAATCTTACCGTCGGACGTGATCGCCGGGTCTTCAATCTGGTTGGACGCTTCAAGGTTGAAGTCGAAGTCGTTCCAAGAGATTGCGTCGGAGATGTCCAGAGCGGCGTTAATCTCAGCAGTGGTCGGGTTTTGGTAGTCGGCAAATGCTCCGGTAGTTGCATACCAGATGCGCATGTTACCGCTTGCGGGAACCTTAACGTCAGTCATTATGCAGCCACCTCGTAATTCCAGTTAACGAAGTCGTTGTTCAGGAATGACTGGTTGATGCGCTGGTTTTCACCGTTACCAACAACATCGATGCCAAAGTCAGTCTTCACGCCGACCATCTTGATACGGTCACCGGTAGCGAAAGCCACGTCACTGTCTTTACCTACGCGCATGATAGCAATGTAGGGAACGTCAGGGAACGCAAGCAGGTCAAACGCTTCATTGAAAACGCCAGTCGCCGCAGTGTCAGCGTCACGGAAAGCTTCCATGACAACCTCGGGATTGTAAAAAGTGGGGGTAGATACGTTACCCGCATCGCAGAAGGTCAGCGAGTCATCAGTGTCCGAGTCCCCGAGGGTAAACGTAGTCCCGTCCTCATTCAACGCGCAGGTAATGTTGTGAACGAGCGCAGTGTCGTTCAGCTCTGCAGCGGTGGGTGCAGTCCGGTCGGCAAAAGCTTCCGGACGGGCGAGGACGAATGTAACGTTGGTACGAAACATTCTGGTGTTAGCCATTAGTCTTCTTCCTCAATGTGGGTTTCATCTTCACTTACTTCTTCACTGTCACTTTTACCCATCAAGCGATCTAGGAGTCCGGACTTGGATTTCTCCTCGACCGTGCCACCCTTATACATTTCCGGGTTGAAAGACTTACGCCCTTCTTCCACCGGCACAAGATACTGCTTAAAGTGGGGATGTTCGAGCATTTTGGGCGAAACATCAGTGACCTGTCCGGAGACAGTGTGAAGTGCAAGTACCATGAATCTAGTTTACCACCGTTTTAAGGGGTCATATAAGAACCCGGATCGTCGTAATTTACCGGGAAAGTAAACTCTGCCATCGCCATAAACAAATGTGGAGTACCATCGCGCTCTGCTACCACGAAAGCACTTGTTGTTGTACCGGGGCTTAAAACACCAACACCGTCATAAGAATAACCAACAAGATTATCCACAATAATGTTTATCGCCAAACGACACTGTTTCGGCGTGGGGGCAATAACGCCAATATCAAACCCCGAAACATATTCGTCTTGACGCACACCAGCTACAGAAGCATTATTTTCCTGACGGGCTAGGCCATACCAACTAATCACAATATATGGCTCGATGCGATTATCTACGCGTTTTAACTCTTCCTCATTGAGAACATAATCTTCATATATTTCATAATCAGAAAATTGCGACTCAATATACGCAAGAATCGTATTGTGAATACTTACTAAATCAAGACCGGCCATTACCTCAAACCCGCAGCTCTCTTGTAATCTTCGCTTTTCCTCATACGCATAATTCTATTAGCAATTGCGCGTGCTTGAGTATAGCCGGGAATTCCAGAAGCATTACCGCCAGATTTAACAAAATCTTTTTTCGCCTGATTCCAAGCCGCACTCATTGCCGCATCAAAACGCTGTTCAATACCCTGAGCTGCGGTAGGCAAAGCAAAAGCACCCCTTGTTCTTTTTGCACGCCCCTGCACTTTTTGAATATTAATGCCAGCGGAACTGGTTTCGGACGATCTGGCAAAATAAACACTTCTAAAGCTGGCACGCCCATTTGCTTGGGTATCAGCCGGACTAAAACTTGACGTATTTAAAAAACCACGTTCTTGTCTTTCAAAATACTTCCCACCGCCGGAAGGTCTTTCACGAGTTCTTGGTGACCTGTCCATCGTTTTATCATAACCAAAAGAAAAGAAAAAACCAGCAGTAGGTCGAAAAGTGTTAGAACCGCTTGGAATGTCACTCCCACCCTCGCCATACCAACTCAAAGCCTCATACATATTACCCGTGTCGTAACGACCCGGACCTTTTCCATATGAAGGAAAAGAAGTTCCGTAATATTCTCCAGACATTCTTGCCTGACCCCACGGGGTTTCCGCCGCCAAAAGAGCACGACGAGCAGTAGTAACACCACCCTTTGCCAAGTTTTCACTAACAGCAATAAGAAGTGCATAAAAATACCTATAAAAAGCCTCAAATCCACCAACGTAAACATCTGGCTTATCTATAAAAATTTCTAAAAAATCAAAAGGTGGATTATATTCTTTCCTGCCCACCGTCTTTTTAAAACCAAGCTGTCGATAAAAACTTGCCGAACGTCTACGATCGCCACCACGAGAACCAGCCTTATAGTTTGGGATAGCTTTAAATTTTCTACCCCTACCACTAACAGCCATCAGTCAAGCTCCGACTTGACGTCTGCCTCAGCCTCAATAGACAACAACCACGCATAAGACGACGCAATCGACGACGACACAATAAACTGCAAATCCTGCAAATCCACAAACTGACCACCATCAGTTACTTTGATTTTTAAACCAGCACGAACAAACACACGCGTCTCATCCAACGGAACCTGAAACCGCACACGCCTCGACGCACTCAACGACTTACCAATGTCCGGATCAAAAGTAGAATATGCGACAGGTTGAATACGCGCCTCACCAGACCACAACACAGTCTCCGTACCAGTAGACGTATTCGTCCACGGGTCATACGTTAAATCATCCAAATTAGGGTCAACAATTTCAATCGACCCATTAAACCACCGCGCAGCAATCGGAGCCATCTCCGCAGAAATAGCCGCAAAATCAATCTTCGAAGAACGAGAAATCGCCATCAGTTATTCCACCAAGGGTATTCGTCAGCTTCACCATCATCATCATCGTCGATGAACATGGCAATCATGTTGAAGTATTCACTCGACTCGTCCTGCAACGCCTCCTCCCGCAACTGTGCAGCCAGCTTACGCAACGATTCAGCAATCCGGTCGCCGTTAACCTGCAAATCATCCGTCGACCATGTTTTCAACAACAATGCTTGAGACATTGAAATGGTCTCCAAGCAACGAGCCGCAGCTAACTTGACATTATCCCCATACATGGTGAGAAACGCGCCAATTTCATCATCACTGAAATACAGGTAAGTACCCTCACCACCACTCACATTAGTGGGGTCAGTATCACCAAGAAGAGCCCTCACCTTGCCTACATCAGTAGAGTAATCAGTTGGAGCCACGCCAGTATTAGCCATGTGACTATTTTACCGTAAAAAAAGACCCCGGCGTCGGAGCTAAGGAGGTGGGAAGGGGCAAGCTCGACGACGCCGGGGAACCAGTAGGAGGGCTGGTAATACTAATTTATCACAAAAATAAAGACCCCCGACAGAAACGCCGGGGGCCTCTATTATCGACTCTTAGGAGCCGGAACCATCCGAGTAACGGAGACCGTCCTGAGTGATGTTGTAAGCCTGCACCACGTGGCGGATGCGGGTCTGAACATCGTCCTCATCGAACGAACCATCACGGACCGGAAGCTCTCCACCCTGAAGGGTGAAGTGTCCGTTGTCCTTAACCGAGATAACCGGGGTACGGTTGCCCTGCAAGAACACTTCCCAGAAGTAGGGGCGAGTGTTCAGGTCGGGAATCACGAACCACCAGGCGTCGGTCTGTCCAGCCGAAACCGTGTCGAGAGCGTTGAACTCGATCGGGTTGAACGGCGAGGTGATGAACGTCGGGTTCAGAATCTGCTCTTCCGAGCTGACCGTGCGACGAATCTGCTGGATAGCGAACAGCTCGCGGACGGTCATCGCCAGGGCGGTACCGTAAACCAGCTTGTAGTTGTTCGCAATCACGCGGTTGCCACCAACGGTGTCGGTCCGCGAGTCAGCCATAGCAGTCTCAAGCGCGTCCAGCGAGATGGCGGGGTTGCCGCTCAGTCCCTTGCCGGAGAAGCCAGAACCAACAGCACCAGCCGAGGTCACGAACAGCTTAGCCAGTTCGAGGTCCTCTTGACGTGCAGCGTACTGGGCGAACTTCTCAGTCATCCGAGGAATCATGTCGAAGTCACCAGTGCGACGCAGCGACTCCCAGGACATACGTGCGCGAACGCCGTACTTGCCCTCGAAGTCCTTGTCGAGCTGAGTGGTGGTGAACGGAACTGCCGGGTACTCTTCGTACTCTCCAACGCGGGGGAGTCCACCTTCGATGAACTCTTCACCCTCACCCGCAACAAGAGCGGAGGGGTCCACCTGGAAGTCACCGAAACGGATGACACCAAAGTTGGGAGCCTGGTACTCGTCAGCAATCTGGTCCCACACGTTCTGCTCGGCAGCGTACTGCGCGAGGAAGATAACGTTGATGGCGGGCTCCAGAACGGTCGGAATGTCCGAGGAGGAGATTCCTTCCTGCAGCATCGTCTTCGCACGAAGGTCACCAGCGACAGCGTTGGTCAGAAGCTTGGCAGCCTCAATCTGACGCTTGGTCGAGGACTCTTCGATTTGAGCGATGGCCTGCTCTACAATTTGGGTTTTAGCCATTACTAAATCACCTGTTCCTAGTTGTTGATGCGAACGTGCACGTCACCAGCAACAGCACCCTTGGCCTTGATCGCGTAGCCGACAAGCTCATTGCTTCCGGTGTCCGAATCAGTGGTCAGGGCAGTGCCGTAGGTGGCTCCGCTCGCAAGGTAGATAGCGTCACCAACGCTCACGGCGTCAGCGGTGGTTCCACGGAACACACCGATGTGACGGAGGGTTGAGTAGTAGGAAGAGTCGTCGCCCAGTTTCGCGTCGGTCTCAGCGACACCAACGATTCCGCCGAGAACCACGAAGTCACCAGAGGCGACAGCCGAGTTCACCGGGTAGGCAAGGGACTCTCCGTTTGCGTAAACTTCGTTAAGAGCCATTGTTAGGCACCAACCTTCACGTTGAGAATCTCAGAGAGGCGCGGGGCCTTCTCCTCAGTGTTGACAATCACAGTCTCCTCAGCGGCAGGAGCGTCAGCCTTAGCTTCCTCCTTGAAGTGAGCCTTCACCGACTCGACAAAACCCTTCTGGGCTTCGATCGCTTCGGCCAGGTCACCGCCAGCTTTGAGGGACTCGTAAACAGCCTTACGGGAAACCTCGGGGAGGTCTGCCTCGACCATAGCTTCGGCTACAGCCTCAACATCAACCTCATCCTTTTCGGGCTCCTCTTCAGGCGCAAGGGCTTCTGCGACAGCGGCGGCTACCAGGTTAGGCAGCTCAGCAATCTGGTCGCTCAATTCCTTGAGTTCCATTGAGTTTCCTTCTTTCTGTTCTTCGATGGTCGCTGCGGCTGTAGAAGCAGCAGTACCGTCCTTACCGCTCATGGGAGCGGAAGCTTCTTCTTGACCCTTCCAGGCGTCACAGTAGTAACCGCCTCGAACGTAGTCGTCCCACTTTGTGCAGTACGCTTTATCGTCCTGCTTGCGGGATTCATCAAAAAATCTACAGTTGCCACATGCGCGACCCTCGGGCACATCATCAGACGTGGCGGGACGGTACGCATCCGGCAGTTCTTCCACCATTGCAATGGCAGCTTCATACAGTTTGTCGGCAAGCTTGGAACCAGGACGACCGGGATATGACACCAAGTCAACCGAGTTCTGCGTGTGAGGAATCAGATTCTCCACAACAACTTCACCATCGTCGTTGTAGTTGCCCTCACCCATCGCGTAAATCGACAAACCAGTATGCGGGGCAACCGCTTCAACAAACTCTTTCCAATGTGGCATGACATCCAACTCGGCAACCAGTCCCACGCCGTCCTCGTACCGGGCATCCTCCGCTAACACGCCGATCAGATTCTTGGGCGAGCGGATGTCCTCCTCGGAACGAGGATGGTCGACATATGAGTGCGTGCCCTTCACAAAAGCCTTCGGCCCATATTCACGCAGCATTGACTCCGTGTAAATACCCGAAGACCCCTTACCTGGGGTAATCAAAACAGCACGCCAGTTGTTGCCCGACTTTACAGGGGCAGAACTAGACTCCGTAAGCAGTTGGGTCATGTAACGATTTTATCACGATATTCTACCGTGGATTATTTTGCGTGTCTCTATTGCTATTATCCCCATCGGACAAATCGTCAACCTCAGCGCCACTATTACCTTGCGCTGTCGCCACATTATTCGGATTACCCGAACCGACCGTGCGACCCGTCGTCGGGAACGACCCATCATTATTCGGCACGAGAACACCAGACGGAACCATACCGGGCGCTTCAATACCCAACTGTTCCGCCATCGCATCCTGCATAATCTCCGGACCAATCAAACCAGTCATCCACGCCTGCGACAACGACTGCACGGAACGATACGCCGGGTCCACAATAATATTGTTAAACGTGACTGACGGTTCTGGAACACCAATCACACGCAGTACACGCAAATAAAAGTCAGCCCAGTTGCCCTGACGTGCATACGCCGCGTTCAACGTGGACTGGTCCAACACTTGAGTGCCACCGCCACCTTCAGCACCAGGACCAGACAGGAGAGCATCCACACTCACTTCCATCGCCGTAGCAGCCATCGACGCCAACGGACGACCCGTACCCAAATCCACACTGTTGTTACGGGGCATCGCGTTCATTTCAATGTCCGCACCCGTCACAGCAGTCGCCGCAACCTCTTTATTGTTGATCAGCTTCGACGAAATATTCGCCCCACCCTTCTGCGATTTCGTCTTCACCTGCCACGCAATACCAGATAGGGCCTTCAACATCTTCGACCCATCCTTAAGGTACTCACTGTAAGCCCACGACCATGGCAGGGCAGGCAACGAATCCGGCACACCCCACAAGCCACCAGTCTCATCGTTAGCTTTACAGTCAATCATCACAAAATTACGGTCAACAGGAATACCGTTAATCTGCGAGACTGGGTTCTCCACATAATCCAGCGGATACCACACCTTCACCGTCTCGGCAATATACGAGTTGTACGGGTCGGTCACTGCTTCCCGACGCTGATATTCGCGCAGGTAATAGCGAATCATTTCGGGATCGTCCGGGTCAGTCGCCCAACCGCTTATCTCATCAAGAGGGACGCGAGAAAACCGCCGATTACGACGGTCATAGCGAACGAAAAAGTTACCGTCCGTGAAAAGCGCTCGTTCATTTTTCTTCGCACCAGCCTCACTAAACAACACCTTCTGATTAACCGGGTCACTCACCACCCGTTGGAACCGTGGAGCCAACGGATTACCCGCCTGCGCCATCTTATACCCGCGACCAAACACATAACTAGAGCGCAACATTGCGCCTCGTTTCAACAAAGGATTCGCCTGCGACTGTCGCCGCGCATTACGCGACACCACTTTCACATCCTCAAGACGAATACCCTCATCCGTGAACTGGTTAAGAGGCGACCAGCCCTGGTCATCAAACTCAAGAGTCGCTTTCGCCAACGCAGAATACGATTCCGCAAGCACTTCATTATTTTGCGAAAGCTCACGAATCTGCTGTAAAAGCTCTTCAGACTCTTTCGAATTACCTGTAAAACGATCCCAAATGGCCATAAAAACAGTTTACCAGTACGACGTCGTATAAAAAGGATGCTCGTCAAAAATTTCATCCACCTGAATCACATCACCCGGACGCGGACCATCCACCTCGTGACTAATCGTCGACAAAATTGCCGCATCCAACGAGTCAGGCGACGACAACCCCGACCGTTTCATATCATCCTTCGACGTCATCGTAATCGACCCACGTTGCGAAAACTTATACGTTTGCGAAATCATCTCATCCCGCAAAGCCGTATCCTCATAATCCAAATCTAAACGCCCATCCGCAAGAAGCTCCCGAAACGTGTCATAATGCCACGCACGCGCATTAGTCCACCGTGCAGAATCCGGTGAAGCATGGCTTCCATTGATGGCACCCACGTCGTAAACAGCATCACGAAACTCATCCAAACGAACCAAAGAATCCACCACGCCACCGCCAACACCATTAACGTCAACGTTAATAACAGAAGCAACAAGCCTTTGAGCGTGCCCATGAACCCTCCGAGCCGTATCAATCAAATCCAACTTAGACCATGAATCAATCTTCCGCACCCGACCGCCACGATTCTCATACAACACATTCTCATCCGACCCAAACCGTGCCACGTCCAACCCCAACACGGGACGCACCGCATCATCCTCCACAATCACCGTATCAAACCCACAGTCAATCGTCGCCTGCGGGAAAAACGTATTATCCGCCTCATCCGGAAAATCACCCAACACCTTCGACTTATACCGCGCCGAATCCTCACCCCACGCACGCTTCTTATGCTCCACCCATTCGACGGAGGTTAATCCCTTGAGCAAGGCTTCCTGCTCACCCTCCGTCGGATACACCAACTCATCCGTAAACGTCGGCAAATCAAACGCACTAATCGTATGCAGCGACCAATCCTGCATCAACTTCGGGTCCGTAAAAATCCTATGAAACTCAGTCCCCCTACGATCCGGGTTACCAATCGCCAAAATCTTCGAACCCATCGACGTCATCACCGACTCCGATGCGGTAAACATTTCCGGCGGCAAACCACCCGCCTCATCCAAAAACACAAACGTGTTCAGCTTCCTGGTTCCCTGAAACGAACTCACAATGTCCTGGTCCGACGGCCTCTTACCAAAAGCCAAAAACTCTTGACCATACTCCGTATCCAGTTTCCAATCCAACGTCTCCGTAATACGACCCGGCACAGGCAAACCACGCGCACTCGCCAAACCCTTATTAGCTTTCAAATACGCAAAAATAACTTTCTGAATCTGCGACAGCGTAGGCGCACTAATAATACAAAGCGTCTCCTTTGGCTCCCGCGTCGCAATCAACCACGTAATCAAATCAGCCACCACAGCAGACTTCCCGCATCCGTTCGCGCTCTTCACTGCGGTACGAGTCGAGTTAAGGAAACTATCTACAATCTCCTCCTGCTTCGAATACCACCTTTTACCGAGAACGTCGTGCAACCATGCTTGCGGATCGCTTTCATAAAGTCTCAACTTAGACTTGGCACGCATCTCCCCAATCGCACCATCCAACACACTATTCAAATAAGTTGGCATCCAACACCGCCCCCGCCCGCCTCAAACCCTGCTCCACCAAATCATCCACCTCATCATCACTCGGCACACCCTCAAACGCTTTAAACCCAGCCACAATGAAACGAAGCGCAGAATCAAACGCCTCCGCAAACACCTTCGCATGCGCAGCAGTAATACGTTCAATATCCGAATCCACAAGCTTCCGCCGCGCATCCAAACGCTCACTTACAAGACGCAAGCTCTTCAACACCACATTCGCCACACCCGCAAACTCCTGCGGACCCACATCCTCCAACATCGAAAACGCACGATCCTTCAAAGAGCCTGCTTCTATCAAAAGCAACCGCTCCTCCTGCCGATCCGTCAACCAATCCTTCGAATCCAACAAATACGCAATACGCTCCGCCACATACCCAGCCTCCAACCCCGTCGCCTCAGCAATCTCCACCGGCGACCTCCGCGCCAACGACAAAAGCTTCTCATCCAAATCCGTGCGCTCTAAATCACCCATAACAACATCCTACCGTGGAACCGTGGGGAATCGAACCCCAGTCCTACCACGAACGGCAAGCCGTCCTCCGCAGCAGTCGAACCCATCCGGTCCCACCATCAGAATACCAAAACCCAAAAAAACAAAAAAAAATACGTGCGAGTGGAAGAATAGTAACCACGGGTCGGCTGTCGCGCTCTGAAATGTTTAGGCACCAACGGTGCTCATAAACATTTGGCGCGAACCGTCCCAATATACGCAACCACCCAAAATAAATAGGGACGGCGTTATACCGCCACGCGGTATGACGCTCCTTTAGGTGTGAAAAAACGGTAGGGAGGGAACCCGTAGGCTCCCTCCCTATCGCTAG
>Ga0194024_1000161_pt1 | contig 12616 bp, 14 predicted proteins | sample IW13Sep16_MG_FD_140337 | JGI IMG/M metagenome (GOLD analysis project Ga0194024, IMG submission 140337) | Freshwater microbial communities from the Broadkill River, Lewes, Delaware, United States - IW13Sep16_MG | ecosystem: Environmental > Aquatic > Freshwater > River | place: USA: Delaware...
GAACATAGGTCGGAAAACTGTCCAAGACTGAGAACAAGTTTTCTATGATCTACATTTCATTCCAATGTGTATTCAAACAAGTATTCTCAACATATGAGAACACTAACAAATCAAATGAGAAGACTTACAAGTGAAGTACAAAGAGATTAAAGACTGAATACAAAATCCGATCCACCGCATCTTGAACGCACTCCGGGGTCTGATTCGCATCCACCGTAAATACGGTAATTCCAAGGTCCTCAAGAATATGGATGAACTTTTCGTACATTTCGTGGACAGTTTTGATGTATTCAAGAGTCACTCCGTTTTCCGCATCACGTGATCGTATGTGGATCCGCTCGAAGCACACCTCCGGATCGGCGCGAAGATAAATGTAGTAGTCCGGCTTCCAACCAATCTTATGAACGTAGTCGGAAAACAGATTGTATTCCATATGGGACAGCGTTTCTGTCTGAAAGAGCGTCTTGGCAAAGATGTGCAGAGCGTCCAAAGGACTACGTTCGGTTATGGCTCCGGGAGGCGGGGCATCGATGAAATCAAACAAAACCTTCATTTGAAAGCCAAAACCAAACCTCTTCATATCCGAATAAAAGAGATCCAACCAAGACCCCCATTTTTCCACAGCTTCAGGAACAACTTCTTTTCCATTTTTTCTGAGCGTTTCCAAGAGAGTGCTCTTGCCACAGCCGATGTTTCCTCCAACAGTTAAAATCATCTTTTGTTTTACTGAGGCTTGATTAATTTCTTTAAGTGTTTTTTTTTATACCGCCATAGGCGCTTTGATGGACGCCAAAGGATCGTAGTCTATAATTTCAAAATCCGAAAAAACAAAGTCGTCAATGTTCTTTTTGTCCGGGTTCATACGAAGCTTACAGAACGGCTTACATTCGTTGTATCGTTGTAGTTGTGTTTTCACTTGGTCGACGTGATTGGAATAGATGTGGGTGTCTCCGAAGTTTATAACGAGTTCGTATGCGGTGGTTCCGGTGACTTGCGCAATCATATGTGTGAGCAGAGCGTAGCTGGCGATGTTGAAAGGCACCCCAAGAAAAACGTCGGCGGATCGCTGATACATAGAGCAAGAGAGCTTGTTTTCGTGCACGTAAAACTGCGCGAGAATATGACACGGTGGAAGCGCCATTTCAGACAACTGCGACACGTTCCAAGCGCTGAGGATCATACGTCGGTTGTAAGGATCTTTCTGAATCGTGTCTATGATCTCTTGGAGCTGGTCTTTTCCCCGCGGCTTTTGCGCCGGTGGGTATTCGTTTTCGGGCGTGTAAGGTTCGCCCCAACGACGCCATTGGTATCCGTAAATAGGACCGAGTTCGCCTTCGTTGTACGTTGTCAGCCCTCTTTTGTCTAGAAAGTCTCTGGACGCGTTTCCATCCCAGATGTGAACGTTGTCTTTACGAAGCTCGTTGGTGTTTGTGGAACCTTTGATGAACCACAGAAGTTCTTTGGCAACGCCTTTGAAATAGACCCGCTTAGTCGTGAGAAGCGGCAATGTGTTGTCCTGAAGATTGAAACGGAGCGTCTTACCAAAATTGCACCAAACACCGACACCGGTACGGTCGGTTCTGTAATGCCCCCTCTTTACAACTTCTGACATCATGTCTAGATACATCTGTTCCTCGGTACGAACACTGTAAAGCCCAAGCAAAACACCATCGTGTTCTTGCATTCCAAAAGAACGCCCCCGATATTCCAATAAAGAAAAAAGCTCATGAAGCGTCTCTAAAAGACCAATGTCAACGAGAACCCATTGAATATCGGGGGTTCTTAGCGCATTCAGAGCATCCGATGGATCCATATGTGTCCATTCACATGTATGATCTACGATAGTTTCGTTGAAAACATTACTCACAATGATCCCCTTCATTTTTTTCTTGATATAAAAGTAATAATTCTTTAAGTTAATGAATAACAATATTTCTGCCGCGAACAACCCGGGAATCATGAACTTGTTCACCGGAAACGACAAGTACATCTCAGGGCTTTTGATCATTCTGGCGAACGTCATTGGATTTGTGACCCATTTCAAGAAAGCACAATACAACGTATATCAAACATATTCAATTTTGGTTATTGTAATCATCATTGGATCACTTCTCGCAAAAGTCTAGTACCGGAACAACAAAATCTTGCAAACGCGTGTCTACCAAAGACGCGCCGTTCTCAAACACATTCCCGTGAATACGACAATACAGACATTCGGGAACAGTCCCGGATATAGGTGGATGGATGTGTTTTAGACAAAACAATTTTTCAAACAACTTATGTTCGTACATAACCAGTGTTTTTTCAATGGATTCCATAATTGTGAAATGTCTATTTCTAAAATTTGTTATGTTGCTCTTTAAGTGTGTTTTTTGTTCGTTTTTTGTTTGTGGGTACAACATAAGGATTAATATGAACGTCACCTTCACTAGCAAAAATAAAAAAGCAATTCAATATATTGTCAATTATTTTTACACGAAAAATCTGACTAGTGACAACCTTCACGCTCATATCAAATACTTGCAAGACAAGTACACCAGAGGGGTTACTTTAGTTATTCACGGACCACCGACAATACCACCGACAATACCACCGGCAAACAAAAAAACAATTTCCAAAACAATAAAGATTCGAATTTCAGAAGAAAAGAATTAAAAAAGAATTACAGATTAAAGTAAAATGAAGCGCACTGAAATGAACGCATTGGCAGAGACCCTCGGTATAAATCCGAAGAGTTTTAGGACTAAAAAGCTTTTGTGGGACGAGATTGAAACCCAAAAGAAAGCTTCACATAGATGTTACAATCAGACCGATCCGTGCACCCTGGAGCCTGTCGACGAGATTTCGGACCTGGTCGAGTGGAACCAAACCATAAGAAACAAAAGCTATCACTTTGGTGCCTCGCGGGCCTCTTTGACACGACTTTTACAAAACCGAGAAAACCCAGTGATTTTGCCCTGGGCGATAGATTTTTGTTCCGGTGTGGAAGCGGCGGAAGATACCGAATGGTACAATGAAACGTTTGACATCCGTTTTATTCCATTTGAAGAAAGCGCGGAAAGCAAAGAAGCGAGCGAATGTCCCAATATTAATCAATTCTTGTTTGGAGTAGAAGAATTGTCAGCCAACACGTATCTCTACGGAACCTTGGTCAATCGGATCGTGCGCGCAAACCGCATACAAATCTACGAACGCGTATCGGGGAGTATGATGCGCGTGATGTACCTCCTTGACGACAATCCGATACAAAGAGACATCTTCTATACGTACTGTTATGTCGTGTACAGCTCTCTGAGCTTTCATTTAAAGAATAAGGAAGATCATCTATTATACCTACTGGACATTCTCCGGACATACGCTCTCGTCGCCGGATCGTTCTCCCAGTTTGTGATTAATATGATCTTTATGGACCTGTGAATAACACCTGTGAATAACACCGATTGCCTAAAACACCGGAACCCAATAAGGCTATATTACTGAAACACATAGTATTGCTACTATTGTAGAGACTTTTAGCAGACAATAATAGCAATTAAAAAAGTTATTAAGAATAAGAACAAAAATGGGTGATGTTATGAACAAATTGGTTAGTTTTTTTAGTGAGCGAAAGGCTGACAAGGACAAGGGTATTTTTCCAACTCACACCGGGATGTTCTTTCCTTATCAGGGCTCTTGGCGGGTTCTTGACGAGGATCTCCATGAGTTTTGGGAATTGTACAACAATGTGTACAGAACATCGGGTGGAATGATCGCGGGAATTACAGAAGTTCAGCCTGAATGGGCGCCTGTTCTGGTGGACATAGACTTCAAATACCCAAGTGTCCGGGGGTCAAAGAGACGATACACCACAGAGGACGTTCTACAGGTCCTTCATTTGTTTCGAGACGCCATAATGAAGTACGTCAAGGATCCTTGTATGCACGCGTTTGTGTTTGAAAAGAAATCACCGAGGAGGCTCCCTCCGGATAAGATGAAGGACGGGTTTCACGCCATGTTCGATCAGGTTGTAGCACCCAAAGACGTTCGCAAACGGATTCTCCGGGACGTGTCTACCGCTCTTGAGAAACGCACGGACATCTTCATGCGTCTGTACACGAAGGGCGTGGTGGATGACTGTGCGGCGACAAACAACTGGATCATGTATGGTTGTATGAAAAAGGACGACCCGTTCCCTTACGTTTTAACGGGCATTTACGACGGACAAACACTGGACGTTGAAGTACCCGAAGTATCGGACGCTTCGATCTTTCGGATACGAAATCGTGAACGGAGCGAGATTTTGACAAATCTTCCGGAACCAGAACAAGAAGAAAACACCGTTCCTGAACCTCCGGTGTTTAACGCGATTGACGAAGATAAAGTCAGACATTTATTGCGAATGTTGAAATTAGAACGGGTTCACGAAGAGCCCTCTTGGATTCGGGTTGGGTGGTGCTTACATAACGTATCCGAAAGCTTTTTGCCGCTGTGGATCGAATGGAGCCGACAGAGCGACAAGTTCCGAGAGGGTGAATGCGAGAAACAATGGAAGCGGTTTCGCAAAGAAGGGTACAAGCTACCGAGTTTGTACAATTGGGCGCGCAACGACAATCCGGAGCAATACGAACTATTTGTGCGCGAAAACGCCAAGGTTTTTCTGGAGTACAGCATCAACTGCGGTGCGCACTACGACATTGCGGCGATCATGTACAGCAAGTATAGCGACATCTTCCGTTCGGTGAGCCCGAAAAAGTCAGAAGAGTGGTACTACTTTGACAACCACCGATGGAAGGAGATGCCTGGAGGGTACATTCTGATGAACAAGATGTCCAAAGAGCTTTCGAAAGACTTTGCGGATATGGCGGCATTTCACCGGAGGAATATGATTAGCACCGACCAGGTTCAAATGAAAGAGCACAAAGAAAAACGAGACAAATGTGCACGATTGGAATACCAGGTGAAGGACAACGGGTTCAAAACGGGCGTTCTGAAAGAGTGTGCGCGTATGTTCTTTGACGGAGAATTCAAAGACAAGTTAGACACCGACTGTAATCTGGTTTGTTTTGAGAACGGCATTTACGACATTTCACGGGACGAGTTTCGAGACGGGCAGCCCGACGACAATGTGTCCAAGTGCACCGGTATTGATTACAACACAGAATATTCCATGGACCACGAAGTTGTCCAAGAGATTTACGGGTTTTTACGTAAGGTGCAACCGGACCCGGATATGTTGGACTATGTGCTGACGGTGCTCGCGTCTTTCTTAGGAGGGTCCACGGAGGAACAAACGTTTCAGATATGGACAGGGAGCGGCAGCAACGGCAAGAGCACCATCATCGAACTGTTTGAGAAAACCTTTGGGGATGACTACTGTGGAAAGTTTCCGGTGACTTTGTTGACAAAGGATCGTGCGAGTTCCAACGCTTGCACCCCGGAGCTTCAAGATGTCATGCGCAAGCGCTTCGCGAGCATGCAGGAGCCCAACGACAATGACGTGATTTACACCGGTGCGATGAAGGAGTACACCGGAGGAGACAAGATTTATTCTCGTGGTTTGTTTTCCACGCCGACCCCGTTCAAGCCGCAGTTCAAGCTGGTGCTGCTTTGCAACAAAATGCCGCAAATCAAAGGCTGGGACTACGGAACTTGGAGAAGGATCCGCGTGGTGAACTTTACTTCGAGCTTCGTGGACAGTCCGAATCCGGAAAACGAGCAAGAATTTAAAAAGGACAAAACGTTGGCGTCTCGTTTCGACGGTTGGCGAGAAGGGTTTATGTGGTTGCTCGTCTGGTACCTCAAGCGGTACAAAAAAGGGGGTGTCCGGGACCCGGAGTCCGTCAGCAAGGCGTCTATGGACTACAAGAAAAAGTCCGACATGTACCTCCAGTTTATGGACGACAATTTTGAGACCACCCACAAGGACACCGATCGCCTGAGCGCACAAGAGATGTACGACGCGTTCAAGATGTGGTGGCGCAATATGAATACGTCTTCGGTGCCTTCCAAGACAGACTTTATGGAGTACATGAACGCAAACACAAAGATCAAGCGCTCGGGAAAGAATACGTTCGTCGGACTAAAGTACGTCCGTCAGGAGGAAATTTAGAAAAAAGGATTCATCTTCAGAGATTTGTCTTGGGTCGTGGAAACACTGCGCACCAGAGGCTCCGGGAGCGTGCTCGCGTCGCGCAAGTACAACATGTAGCTGTGAATGCCGGACATTACGTTGGGCACCGCTTCTCGCAGCACGAGCTGGTTAAGATCGTTCACCGTCTGGTTCCCGCAAGCCGTCTGTCCGTGCTCCTGATAGACCGAGTTCATAATTCCGATGAGGTCCCTGTCCGACTGTCGAGAAATAGAAAGTCCCGTCTGTGCACGAACCGCTTGTGCAAGGGATTCCTGAAGAACTTCCAAGTTCTTCTCGGACATGAAAGAAGACAATAACACATTGCCCGTTTGACGATAAATCTTATTCATCTTTGTTATTAAAAGGGACATTAAAAAATTAACTTTAAGAAACACGGGTCTCATTAAAAAGAGAAAAATGGATCCTTTTCAAGACATTTGGTCAGTGTATGAATCCATAACCGCCGAAAAAAAACAAATTGAAACAAGTACCAATGATTGTAAATGTGGAAATCCTTTGGTATTTGACGCTGTAAACGGATCCATGATATGTACGGCGTGTGGGACTGTGTCTGAAGACAGCATCATGGACCAAACCCCCGAATGGAATTCTGGGAATTCAGAAGACAGTAAAGACCCTTCTCGCTGTGGATGTCCGATCAATCCAATGCTTCAAAAAAGTTCGATGAGCACAATGATTGTGACCAACAAACATGGTTTTATGAAACGATTGCATTCCCAGATGTCCATGGACTACGTCGAGCGAGCAAGATATCACATTTTTGAAAAAATTTCCAAAGTCGCCGGAGACATCGGCAATCTTCCTCATAATGTTATTGAACAGGCCAAGTATTATTACAAAGTGCTTTCGGAAAGAAAATTGTCCCGTGGTGTGATCCGACAAGGATTGATCGCTTGCTGTATGTTACACGCCTGCAAAGCGATGAACGTTCCGAGGTCTATGAAAGAAATATCGAATATCACCGGAGTCACCACAGCCACCCTCAACAAGACAAACAAATTGTTTTTGAAAACGATGCAGGATGTCCTTGTTATCTCCAACAACACCAAAGACAACGCCTTAGAAGCCACCAATTGCAAACACCTGATTAACCGATACTGCAACGGTCTCGGTCTGGACAGAAAAGTAGAAACGAAACTTGTTCGCTTCTCGAACCGTCTGAACGAAAGAATTCAAGAACGAGGCTTTTTAGACTGCAAAACACCATCCGCCGTGGCTGCTGGCATCATCATGTACAGCTGTGGTAAAATCGGTGTGGAAATCCCGAAATCGGAGGTGTCTAGCAAGTTTGACATAACGATAGTCACAATCAACAAAATTACCAAATTGATTTCAGAACACGAGACCGTTCTCGAAGTGCATACTATCTAACATCACCCCGAGAATCTGGATTTCCTCGGTCGTCCCTGGGTCCTTGCTCACCATAAGCACCGTGTTCTTTCTGCCGTAAAAAGTAATCGCACCTGAAGGCTGTGGACTATTACAGTCTAAAGCGAAAGGAATGACATAGATATATCCTTTGATTGACAAACTGTTATTGAAATACCGATACACATTCGCGTCTGTGTCGGACACCATGACACCATTGATTAAAAGCCGAAAACGATTAATCTTTTTGTAGTTCATCGTCACAATCAAATGGTTTGCGGTTCCAGTAAAGTCCAACAGACACGTCACCGTAGTGTCTCCTAAAAACACCGGAAAAGTCTTTTGCTGTATCGACTGAAACAAAAGCTCCCCTTTCCGCGTCCCGAACAAAAGACGCTCGTCGCGCGACAAGTGGATCGCATCAAACAATAAAGACACCGACGCACTGATCGCAACGGGCTCCGTACTGGTGCTCAAAATAGCTCGGACCGAACCGTTGTTTCTTACACCGAAGCGCACACGAATACTTTCATTCTTGAATAAAACGACATCATTCGACAGTTGCACGTTCACCTGAAATTTACTCAGAAATAGCGGATAAAACTGCTCGCGCATAAATGGCAATGGTACGTACAACGTCCTCCCGTTTCCGTGCAGACTGTAATTGGTGTTGTAATGACTTATCATTCGATTCACACCGTTCACTTTGCTTTTCGTAGTGTTGAGCAAATGATGTGTAAGCAAGTAATGTCCGGTATACGCGACAAGCTCACGGTCGCCGTTTAGAATACGCACGGTGTCAATCAGTCTCGTCCCCAAGTTGTTTACGTACACACGATCGGGAGGTAAAGTGTCCACCGTAATGCGTACAATCAGATTTCCGATCATCTCGCTTCGCTTGTTGTCAAACTCAAAAATCGTAGCACCACCTAACGGAACCCTTCTTTCCTCGGTGTTCATAGGTTCTTTGTCAAAATGCGTGTGTTGTTTGTGACTCGTTTTGAAAAGTTCATTTAAAGAAGTGCCCTTCTGTGAGTACAAATAATCACGCTCCATCGTACTGTCCGCGCAAACCTGTATCATAGAAGCAATTCCATTCTTTCCGTTTGCCATTTAATTAATAACCTTTAAAAAACTTTAAATATGAATGAAAACGACACTGTTGTGTTTTCCGATTATAAAATCTTTGTCGTTTCCGAAGACGCATCGGACAACGAGTCCGAGTACGATGAGTTGGAAGACATGTTTTCTGAACCAGAAGAGGACGACATCTACAGCGACGATCACCCGTGGGACACGAGGGAATACACCGGGTATCGCTTTCGTCCGGACATTGCGTTTTATTTTCTAAGTAGTAATTAAAATGCGCCATTTCGAGATTTACTCCGTTCAGCCCGCGGGTCCCGTCCCTCAGAAGATCTTTAGCGGGTCCCCGAGCGCCGCCGCCAAAAAGGCCATGACCGCCTTGTGCAAACTCCGTGACACCGAACAGTGCACCCTGACCGTCACCGTGCGCGAAATCAAACGAACCATGGTCAATGGCGAATACAAGAGCGTTCCTGTCAGGGACTCCGACGGCATTGAAATCATGCGCAAGTACAAGATGAAGCGTTCTACAAACGAAACCCCCGTGTCCTTCAAAGGCGCTGATCCCATTCTTTTCAAGCACAAAGTGGACATCACCGAATCGTTCGGTCGTGTTCTGTAAAAAATACACTTAAAGAAAGTTTGGTCTTAGGACACAACAACAATAATGAATATCATTGAAATTGTCCGCAAATCATCCAACGAAGACCTTGTCAAGATCTTCAGAAATTACGAAACAAAATGGAAATTTGAAGTCAACAGTAGTACCATTATTGAAATCATCAAGAAAATGCTTGACCTGGATGATTTGAACAATGTGGATTTTACCGGCATCAACAACACGATGATTGCCATCGGAACTGAACTGAAAAACAGAAAACTCATGGACACCAAGGAGAACGCTCAACTCCTGGTGGATTACAATCGGCTTTTGGAAAAAATTCATTACGCCAAACAGCTGATGTCCGACTTTTCCAGCTACGAACGTGTCAAGGACTCTCACGATTATAACGCGAACATAGACACCACCATGTTCAAGTTTGTTCCGATCGTTTATGAAGACCTCAAACCGTTTCAGAAACTGATTTTCAAAATGATTGACTACATGGACCGCAACGAACTGCGTCGTGTGGACGATATGTGCTACGAACAAATCCGCGTCAATGAATTTGGAACACACGCCTGGAAACCCAAATGTGCTATTCTCGACGTCATCAACTCGGTCTGTAATATGGTGTCCGACTTTGGAAACTGGACTTTACTGACAACCGCAAAGGAACTGGACAAACAAATCAACGATCACTTAGTTCGCACCAAGGACCCTCGTTTCCCTCTGCTTGTACGCGACCGACACGTGTTTTCCTTCAAAAACGGAATTTACTTTGCAAGGGACAAAGAGTCCTTTTCCGACCTTTTTATAAAGTACGACTCTCCCGAGTTTGCCAGTCTTGACAAGAGCATCGTCAGCTGCAAGTACTTTGACATCGAATTTGAATATCCGGAAGCCTGCGCCCCTGAAGATATTGCCACACCCGTGCTGGACAGTGTGTATGCGTATCAAAACCTGGACCCCGAAGTCATTGTGATCAACAAAATGTTCTTGGGGAGGATGCTGTACAATGTGGGTGAGTTGGACAATTGGCAGGTGATTCCCTTTCTTCTCGGTGCGGGTGGTACTGGCAAAAGCACCATCAACAACATTGTACGCACCTTTTACGAAAACGAAGACGTCGGCATCCTCGGAAATAATTACCAAAAAATATTCGGTCTTGCGGACATCTACGACAAGTTTGCTTTCATCGCCCCCGAAATCAAGAGAGACTGGGGCATCGACCAAGCCGAGTTTCAGGAAATCGTCAGTGGTGGTAAGGTGAATGTCAATATCAAACACAAACCCAGCGTTCGCATCGAATGGACCGCACCCGGTATGCTCGGTGGCAACGAAAACCCGGGCTTTGTTGACAACGCTTCCAGTATCCAGCGACGCGTCGTGGTGACACGCTTTGACCGCAAGGTGACCAAGGGCGACCCGCAGCTCGGTAAAAAGTTGGAAAAGGAAATATCCGCGATTATGCGACAGTGTAATCTGTACTACCTGCGCTACTGCGAACAATTCGCCAAAAAAGACCTATGGAACGTGCTTCCGGAGTACTTCCTGGAGACCCAAAAGATGATGGCGGCGGCGTCCAACAGTCTGTTCGCCTTCCTCGACAGCGATTGTCTGGTGTTCTCCGAGGACCTTTACATGCCCATGGACGAGTTCTTCAAGCGCTTCAACGCGTTCTGTACCGAGAACAACTTACAAAAGCCCAAGATTAACGTGGATCTCTACCGAAGCCCTTTCAGCAAATACAATCTGGTCGTGGAAACAAAGGCGAACAAAAAATATCCCGTACAGGGCGGTAGAATGTACAAGAACGCCACCTTCATTAACGGGGTGGACCTCAAACTGGATGACGACTTGGACTTTTTTTAGAGCTTAGGGAAATTGAAATGCATCGTATCATTCTTTATTGACCGATCACACTTTGTAACAACGTAAGACGTCTGCGCGTTATTCGGGTGCCACCCCGGCATCCATAGACACCCAGGTGTCGACCCTGGATTCTCCGCAACTTGCGTGGAATACGTCTTTAGCGCGTAGTACCTCGCAGGAACAAACTCCTGACCGTTTACGATTCCCGATTCTTCCGGCTCTGGGACCACCTCAATCGCCGTCGCCTTGTTCGGACGATTACAAGACACCAAACTAAAATTCTGCTGCGGTGACCAACGACCATTCGGAAACTGAGAAGTCACGTTCAGACGACCGTTCAACGCCAAGCATAAATTCGTATCCACAATACGAAACTTCTTTTTGTTTGTACCAGGAATGTTTACGTTTTCCCATTGGAAATCAGGATCTTCTGCGTCACAAGGGATCGTCTCACCGTTCGGACCGACTTCAGAGTGTACCAATCGGTCTTCGTCGTTCTTTCCCAAACAACGCCCCTTGTGGCGATTGCGAATCATAAACTTGTCCCCCGTGCTGATGGTTCCCAATTCCGTACCTGGCACCTGCACCTGATCCGCCCCCGGCAAGTCTTCCATGTTCACACGCAACAAACACTGCTTGTCTCCTTCTTCGTTCGCCACTCGACAATCCAAACCACGATTGCACTCCGAATGCTCCACGCACGGTTCGCCTAGAGATTTCTTCCTTGGTGGAAGCACAGGCGCTTCCTCAAAACCGTCCGGAAACTCTTCATAGTCTCCTTCTTCTTCCGTTTCACCAAAGACGTTGCCTCCGGTGGTGTCGCCGCCAGTGATCTCACCTCTTGTATCGTCTTCTTTGGGTTCGTCTTTGGGTTCGTCTTTGGGTTCGTCTTTGGGTTCGTCTTTGGGTTCGTCTTTGGGTTCGTCTTTGGGTCCCGTATTCACATTAAACTTGAGCACTCCACCAAAATAAAGCGCCCCAAGACCCGCGAGTATTAAAAAAATGACAAGCACCACAACTACAGCGGACATTTTTTAATTTAAGAATTACAAATTTAATTTCAATTGTAGAACAACAAAAATGAGAATTAAGTGTGGAGATGTTATTTTTCTACCGCACGTCTCCGATACTCATTTCGCCGAAGTGGGGCCCGGTAAAATGCGCGAAAGAGACTCAGTTCTTTACGAAATCTTCCCGATTGTTCCTGAAGAAGGTTTTTACGTTTACGGCGATTCGTGCTGGATTCCGAAAAAAGCCATAGGCGAACATTATTCCATTCGAACCAAAGAAGACTTTCACCACGCCTGGATCTCTCTCGGGTTTCAACCGCTCGTTTCTGAAAACGACATTCGTTTTGAAAAACTATTCGACCACGAACATATCGTGGATGACGACTGCGTGGACTCTCTGTCTTCCGCGTCGGACACCGAAACGGGCTCGATCCGCTCAAACGACTCGTGGAGCACGGACCTCGACCAAGACCTCGACCAAGACCTCGACCAAGACCTCGACGATTTTATTGAAGACTGTTCCGTTCCATGTACTTCAAATTGTAC
>Ga0194024_1000167_pt1 | contig 12382 bp, 3 predicted proteins | sample IW13Sep16_MG_FD_140337 | JGI IMG/M metagenome (GOLD analysis project Ga0194024, IMG submission 140337) | Freshwater microbial communities from the Broadkill River, Lewes, Delaware, United States - IW13Sep16_MG | ecosystem: Environmental > Aquatic > Freshwater > River | place: USA: Delaware...
ACCAGCATCACCAATAATGGAGATAGTCATAAAGACTTCATCGCCATTACTAATGCTTGCCCAACCATCTCTATCAATATAGTCAATATCTAAAGTTCTCCAAGAACCATTATCAGTTTGACCAGTTACATAGAACTTAGCATTTACTGTTGGAGTATCTTTTTTGTAAAGAACGACTAGAGCTTTATTAGTACTTGAGGAGTCATCTAAAGTATCAAGAAGTGGACCAATACCTATAGAATTATTATCAGTTTCACTTACATAAGCACTATAAGAACTTCCTGGTGATCCTGTTGTCCAATCAATACTAAATCTAAAATCTCCATTTCCTGGGTCTGCAGCAGTTGTGGAATTGTCGAAGTTGTATGTAATACCATAAGCATCAATACCAGAAGTACCTGTAGTACCTTGAGTACCTTGAGTACCTTGAGTACCTTGAGGTCCTTGAGTACCTTGTGTACCTTGAAGTCCTTGAGTACCTTGAGTACCTTGAGTACCTTGAGTACCTTGTGTACCTTGAGTACCTTGAGTACCTTGAGTTCCTTGAGTTCCTTGTGTACCTTGAAGACCTTGAGTACCTTGAGTACCTTGAGTACCTTGAGTACCTTGAGTACCTTGAAGACCTTGAGATCCTTGAGAACCTTCTCCTCCTCCCCCACCTCCACCAGAAATAGCGGCAGTAGAAATTCCAGTAATTCTTCCACCAGAATCCACAGTAATGACTGGTGTAGATCCAGAATCACCATAGGTTGCTGCACTAGCACCAGTTAAACCCGTTAAAGAAGATCCAGATCCACTATAAGAATTGGCGGTAACAGTTCCTACAATGGATACACCAATACCAGTGGTCTCAAATTTCTTGGAGTTGTCGTAGTAGAGGTTTACTGCACCATTTGCATCTCCTTTAAGAATATTTTCTCCACTTCCAGTCTGTAAATATAAATTTGATCCTTTAATAATAAGAGATCCACCACCAGTTTCTTCAATTCTGCTTTGTGCAGTTGTGCTATCATGATAAATTTGAAAATCTTGACTATCACCAAGTCTCAATCTATCATCATCACCAAGATTTACATTACCTTGGAATGTAGAAACACCAGAAACATTCAGTGTTCCATTGACATCTAACTTCGCAGTTGGATTTGTGGTTCCTATGCCGATCCGGTCATTAGAGATATCAGGTGTAATTAAATTGTCTGAAATTAAATCACCAATACTTCTGGTTTTTCCCATATCCCTTTTTAATTATTTATTGGATTATGCTTGTGATTCAGTCCATGTAATTCTGGATGAAACAGTCAACGGAGTATCTGCGTTTATCTCCGAAGTATCGATAGGAACAATTGCAATCGTGAGAAGGTCAGGTCCATTGGGGAATGTTCCATCACCACCCAAAATAGCATTACCAAGGTCAGTAATCTGAGAAATATCAAAGTCAGTTGTTGAAGATAATCTCTTACCTGCAGCATTTTCACTACCACCAGATGCTCTTAAAGAGTAAATTACAGTTCCACCAATAACCTTATCTCCCGCTTCATGTTTGATCAACTCCGAAAGTGATGGAGTTTGAACATTTTGAAATGAACGGTTACTAATTCCACCATTCAATATAACATCAACTGTACAATCGTGAGATAATGTAATACCCAACTGCTTCAATTGTAACTGCATTCGATTAATAATTTCTCTTCTTCCCACTGCTCCTGTAAGATTATTATCTGCAGAGGGAGAAAGACGAATACTAATTAGAGGAATTTCATCTTGAAGATTAACTTGATCTCCACCAGATGCTGGGGCACCAATACTAACATCAGTCGCACTTGACACACTAGGATAAACTGCTGGAGATCCATTGAAAGTTCTAGAAGATCCAACAAAAATGTGAACGAGAACATTAGCACCAGAATATGTAATATAATCAACAAGATCCCCATCCAATTCATTATCAGCAGTATAAAGTGCGGTTCCAGATGTAAAACTTGATCCACTTGAACTTGCGAATGAAAGTCTTACATACCAATTATATCTTCTTGCACTCCAATCATATTGATATACAAGAGTGGAATTCGCATTTGTAGCAACTGTATTAGAGTCACCATTCGTAAAGTTTAACGAGTTGGAAGATGCCGTAAACAAATATGCTTTATCATCGTCAAACCTTCCGTCCATAATTACAGAAGTTCCCCAGTGGAACAATGAAGGAACATATGTTGGAAGAGTTGCAGATGTATTTTCAATTTCATATCGTCCAGGAATATTACCAGATCTCATGTATGCTTCAGTGTTTATATTATTGTGTAAAAATTCATGCATGTACTTAACATGCCCATTAGCATCTTTAAATCCAAAACGAATCTTACCTGCACCATACCAAGAGTAGTCGATGTAAGCCATCTGAATCTTTGTTATATCAAGAACAAATCCAGAAGGACCAGTTCCATCAGCCTTATCAACGTTCCATTGAGACTGTGGAACCTTAGTATCAATTGTCTTTGTAACAATTACTCCAGAAGCATCAATACCTCTATAAGATGGTTGAATATGAATTTCTGTTTTAGATGCAAGATTTGTAATTCTGTAACTTGTTCCTCTGATAACTATAAAATTACCAACTTCTAATTGTCCAGTAAAGTTAGTGTCTGTTCCATTTACAATATTACTACCATATTGAACAGAAGCTGTTCCACTCAACTGTTGAACCGATGATCTTCTAACAGCATATAAATCGGATCCATCAAACTCAAAGAACATGCCATTTTGATAATCAAATAAACCACAACGAACAACACTATTTGCCCAGTTATCAATATTATATTCAATAATACCATCAGGGTTGGAAAGAGTTGCCGTATTAGGAATATAATAATTTAAAGTAAAATCATCAGAAGCTTGAACAGAGAATGTTCCATTATATGCAACATCTGATGCTCCTCTAATTGTAATATCATTCTTTCTAGTTAATCCATGAGGATACTTAGTTGTAAGTGTTGCAATCGATGTAGTAATTCCTACTGCTTCAACATTAATTGTACCTCTCATGGATGCATGGTTTTGGCAATTATAGTAATAAGTACCAACACCAACACTTGTTGTATCCCAAGTAACTGTTCCAGATGCAGAACCATTATTAGTAATTCCAGTTGTAACAGAATTTCTAGTTCCTACAGATTCATCAGTTTTAATCCAGAATGGATGACCGGTTGCATTAACTATGAAGTTAACAGTATCACCCTTCATAATATTAATTTCATTATTTTCACCTAGAAGTCTACCGTCTCTATCATTACCAGATATATTATAAGAAATACTTTCATTATTATTTACGTTAATACTATACTCTTTAACTGAAAGAGATGTATTTGCCACACTAACTAATGTGTTTGCAATTCTGGATGGATTAAAGTTAATTGCAACAGAACACTGTATGCCTTTACCTGACTGATAACGGAAATATTTACGTGTCTGCCTTACGATAGAACTATTTGGTGAAGTTCCAGCAGTAATTTCAACTCCACCATCAAATGGTCTATGAACAAATGTTCCGTCAGGTCTCGTATTTATTTTAGTCTCCACATAATGCGTTCCAGATTCAATTGTAATCCCAGGAACTTCCGTGATTGATAATTCAGTATCATCAATCACGGAAGCAACTTCAAAATTCCTATAAGTAGGAAGAGTCTGTGTAGTATCAGAAATTTTTAATGTATCACCAGTTCTAAAGAATCTTCTGAACAGAGTATCAGTTCCAGTAATTGTTTTAGAAGCAGATGAAATACCAATAGTTCCATTGGCAGAGGAGATTCCAGAAATTGCTGGTGTGGTAAATGTAAATGTTCCTGCACTTGTAGTTGCTATTGATACTACATCTCCAGATTCGGAACCATCTGCAGAAGTTGATAATTCAAAATGATCGGGACCAGTTGCTGAAACATAGTAGGTAGTTCCATCTACAAGTCCAGGTATAGATCCACCAGATTCAGTGTAAACAACTTTTTGTGTTGTTTGCATTTTATAGTTAGTAGAATTTATATAAACATTACCACCTATTGTCACAACATCACTATTACTTACTGTAATAACTCTCTTAGGTATTTCTGCTGAAGCAAAGTGTCCAATTGTAGTATTTGTATTGGTATCTACGCTATAATATCCATCTAATGCTCCAGTCTCTTCTTGCGTAGCAAATGTAAATGGTGCAGAACCATGATTAGTTAGGTTATATTCTATATTATTAGAAGTTTTTAAAGAAAATCTATTCGCATTAATTGGATTTGCATAAACAATACCAGTAGACAATGTCGGATTTGTCATATTAGTTTTAATTGCACCAGCAACAGTCGCTGCCATATTTGCAATACTGTAATTGTTTGTTTGACCAACTTTAATTGGAATCAACATTTCAATATGATATCTAGTTCCACCAGAACCAAAAGAGTAAGCCCAAGGATATCTTCCACTTGGATAATATATATTACTGGTCCAAGATGAAGAATGTCCACTCCAATTCGTATTCATTAGAAGCATCGTTAGAGAAATCATACCATGATATGTTTGATCAGCTGCAAAGGTATTTGATTCATAGGTGTATACCCACCCATCACTCAACGAAGACCAATTGGAGTAATTATTATTTTCATTGCCTCGTGTTCCAAAAAGAGCATAATTGTATCCAGCACGACTAGACATATACATTTCAATAGTCGAAGCACTTACATTGGCAGGATTTGGTACTTGCCATGCATTAATAAAATATGGAATTTTGGAATTTGAAGCATAAGGTGTCATTACATGATAAAATCCTTGTCCACCAATTGAAGTGTTGGAAAAAGGATCCCACTGAGTTCCTGTAGCAAAATTAGAACCTGATAAAGTTGCTACAGTACTTGAACCACTCCATTGTGCTCTTAGTTGATTTATATACCAATAAAAATATTGTCTTCCACTAGAACCATTTGCTGTAAATAAACTATTTTGACTTGTAAATGGATAATAATGAGCAGATCCGTTGATCAACAATTCTCCAGAAGCATTCCCCATTGAAGTTTTGACACTATCTAAACCACTCTTAACACCATCATAAACATTTTGTAATGTATTAAAACCAGCATTAGTTGCTCCAGTTGTAGTTGTTGGGACAGTTCCTGTAGTTGAAAAAGTTAAAGATTGAGAATCAACTAAATCATGTCCACTAATATAAAAACTGTTTTTTGTTGAATTTGTTACTGATCCAGAAATACTATAAGTTCCCGCAGCGGTATGAAGTCTAGATGCAGATGATAATCTAATTCTATCGGCCGAAGCGACTGATGCACTAGATGATCCTCCACTAGAAAAAGTGCTCGTTGTTGGCGTAGCACTCCAAAAAGAACTAGTATCCGTTCTATATACGATATTTGAACCTGAAGATGTTGTTACTGTTATTGGTGATCCCGAAGATAAACCATGACCTTGAGAATATAATGTGTCCGCTTCAGGATCAGTTTCTAGAGGAAAATAGAAAAAATCTCCAGCACTGAATGTTACATTATAACTTCCATTATAATCAAATCCAGCAATGTAATCAATTCTAATCGCACCCGAAACATTATAGTAATGTTGATTGTGATTATTACCAGTTCCATAATAGTAATAACTACTCGTGGCATTGAATCTTTGAAAATCCTCTAAGAAGTTATAACCAAGATTAGTAGAACCAAAGATAAAATTACTGTTTCTTGAAGTTCCATAAAATGGTGCAGATGAACTAAATAAGTTGCTTGAGGGAACACCAGATGATTTCTTTGCAAATAAGTACCTAGAAGGTTTTTTACCACCTAAACCAAAATACCCATATGTCGTTGATGTTCCATCGTATGTGTATGTGTATCTGTCACGACCAGATCCAGATCCAAAATCTCTATATCTAGTGTCAAATTGAATAGTATAACTTCTGGAAGATTTTGAAGCAGATCTTATTTCATACCCAAAAATTAATATATGTCTACCATAAGTTGATGTCCCTGCACTTGAAAATCCAATTGTAGAATTTTGAGCGTAATTTCCATTGGTTGTAGCACACAGTGTAATAGTATCTTTGCTAGGCGCACTCTTCACATAATAAATTTGAAAATTATCTAATCCTCCAATTGCAGTGTCTCCAGAAGGTTTAGAATATAAAAGTACATCACCTGCTTGAAGACTGTGTCCTTCCCATGTAATTGTATTATTTTGAGTATCTACATCAGATGATGAAAACTTATGAGCGTAAATACCCGTCATCTGACGAGTCTCAGTTAATGAAGGAGTAGTTGTTAATGTAGTACTTATAGTATCTTCAAAATCGACAAATGCCCTTCCATCTGGAGCAGTATCTCCTGCAGTGGAAATTCCAGAAGATCCTAAAGTTATGTTTTTAGAACCGATTGTATTTGTAAAATATAAACTTGTTCCTCTTGAAAATCCATGATGATAATCTGTTGTCAATTTAAGTAAAGATGGATTTTGTCCATCAGTTTCAATTCCAGTCTCATTATCAATTTTAATGTCAGAACCAGTGTAAAATTCTCCAGGGACTATAACAGTATAACTACCACTAATAGTTGCAGTAGCAGCCTGAACTGTTTTTGCTTTATAAACAAACTTGGTCGTACTAATAATTGAACTAACTAGAAATTTTCCCTCTGCTGTTCTAGATGACAATCCTTGAACATCAATAGGAGAACCCACACTTAATCCATGGTTTTCTAAAGTAGTTACAGTAACATTCTCACTATTTTGTAGTGTTGTTACAGAAACAATATCGGAGATAGAATAGTCATTAGAACTGGCAAAAAACGAGGGAATATTGTTAACAAGTTCTACAGTTTCCCACTTAGTTGGTTGGAGACCATATTCAAAGTCAGTATCAATTAGGTTTTGTGGGTTAGAAACTCTTAGTTTACTTACAGGGTCGGTAAAAGTTTCAGAAAAATTTATCTTCTCTTCTTGTATGTCAATGAAAATCTGCAGTTCATCAGTCGAACTCATTGCAGATGTATCATATGCAAGAGTTAATGTTGTTTCATCTAGAGCAGAATCATAGGAAACTGTTCCACCTTTAGATGGAGCAGAAAAATTATAAATTATTATATTATCAGTTGTATTAGTAATTAACTGGAAAACTTTTAAAGGATAATTTCCATGAATTACAATCGTACCACTATTCGCACCACCTGGAGTAAATGTATAGTTATAAACTAGTTTTTTTGCCATATTCCTTTATGGTTCCCTGTCTTTATATTTAGTAGTTCTTACCCAAGGGCAATTGCAAAAGCAATCGATTCTTCTTGCGTAATCGTAGAGGAAGATGGTGCAGAAGAAGTTATCTGATGAGCAACTACTTCAATAATATCGTTTACAGATGCTCCTGTTGTTAAAGTAATACTTGTACCATTCGTAGCAGTAAATTCCGTAGTATCTAGTCTACCACCATTCAAGTAAACATCTACCGCACCTACAGTATAAGATAATCCAGTGATTGAAGTCTGTCCATCTGTTGCAACTGTTCTTGATATTTGTCTGTTTGCAGTTGGTAAGTAAACAGTTGCAGATCCTTCCACATTTTCAATCGCAGTTACACCAACACCAACAAAGTCAACTGTTTGTGCAACACCAACCGTGGTTCCATTTAATTTAAGTGTAATTCCTGAACCCTGTGCAACAATTCCAGTAAGTCCCGATCCATCTCCAAAGAATTTATTACCAGTTCCACTTGCAGTGATATTTCCGGTAATATTAATGTTACCAGTACCAGTAATATCATTCGAATTAATATTTAAATCATTACCAAGACCATTTGAAAAAATTTCAACTTCACTAATATCTGATATTGCTCCATCAGCATTTACTGTAATTTGAGGAACAAATCTTGCATCTCCATATGTTCCTTGCGTTACATCAGATCCACCCTGAATAGTAATATCAACAGTCTTAGTAGAAGTATTGTAAAAGAATGTATTTCCAGATCCAACAAAATTCAGTGATTTTACAGAACCTGTTGCAATTGTTGTTCCACTAGAACTAATTCCAATATTAAATCCATCGGTGGCAGTAATTATGCCAGAGACATTTAAATTACGTCCTACAGTTACGTCTGTGCTTATTGCTACCTTATTGGCATCTAGATTTATATTTCCAGTACTCTCTATAGTCGGAGTACCGGTTCCTATTAAATTTAGTTGCCTTACTCCAAAACTTTTATCCGCCATTAGATATACGTTTTTAGTTATTTATTTCATCACAATACGAACAGACCCACTAAAGGTCAATCCACTACCACTCATGAATCTAATATTGTCTAATGTTTGTGCAGGTGGGTCTTCAGTAACAGTTGTAGATGTATCATTAATCTTCACAGTACTACTTGTAGCAACATCAACAGATCTTCCTTGATCAGTATAGATTGTTGCTGTAAATGTTTCCTCACCTTCAGTAGTACTATCCGCCGTTGGTATAACACTGAAAGATCCAGCATTACTCGAAATAGTAAAAGAACCATTACTTGTACTAAAATCACCAGGATTAGTTACATCCCAATAAAGAGTTGTATTATCACTAACATCCGTAGTGGTTACATTAAATGTGAGTGAAGATCCTTCATTTACACTACCAGATGCTGGACTGATTGAATATGTAGAACCATCAACAGAATTTATATTTGAACCTGTTAAAACAAGATTGGTCCATCCAGATCCAGTATAAGTATCATATACAGTCAAATATATGTATTCACTACCTTCGTGAGCATTTACTGCAGTAAGTTTAACAGTTGCAACATCATTATTATCAATCGTGGGGAATGCATTATCTATTGTAATATCGGATGATGATGCACCCTGACGATGTTGTCTAACAACATATATTTGTTTACCTGCACCATTAGTTGCATTTATAGTATACGTTGCTGTAGTACCAACAGATATTTGTGTTGGATAGTCGCCCCAAGAATACGATATTGTTAATGAAGTATCATTGATAGTAACATCATTACTTGTCGCAAGTACTTCTCCACTAATCTCAGGACGTATTCTTAAATTAAATGTTTGTGATCCTTCTGTAGTATGATCTGCAGTTGGTGTAACACTAACTGTACCCACACCAGAACTGACTGTTAATATTCCAGAAGATGTATCAAACTCAGATGATCTGGTAACATCCCAATATAAATTTGCACCATCGGAAAAACTTGATGCAGATATCTCAAAAGTTCCAGTGGACCCTTCATCAATTGATGTTGGAGTTGTTGTGAAAGTTACTGTTGGAGTATCAGAATCAGTAATGGTAATATACTCAGATGTTGCAAGAACAGTATCTCCAGTTCCAGTACCTGTGCGAATTCTAACCCTAAAAGATTCTCTTGCCAATTCTTGTGTAGAATCAGATGCAAGATCTAAGGATATAGTTCCAATACCACTTACTATATTAAAACTTCCAGTTAAAGAACCAGAATCAAAATCAGATGCACTAATAGTTGAGCCAGCACCAACATCAGTCGTGTAATAATATGTTCCATTAGAAGCATCTGTAGTTATTGTAATTTCTACAGTTTCTCCTTCTGTAGGTGTAGTATCACTTACAGATGGTTCAAATGCATTATTTGGTTCATTCCCAGTAACGTTATCCCATGCAACATATCCAGGATGTCCCTGCATACTGTAAGCACTTGAAGACCAGTTAGAGTCATCTGCAGTTGTCGCCTCAGTTCCATAATAAAATTCGGAAGAAGATACAGTTCCAAGTCCAACTATCCAACTTCTTACATTACTATAGGTCCAAGATCTATTGTACTGCATCTTGGTAGCAAGAAGTCCAACAAATATGGGACATGCTGAACTAGTTCCATTAAAATATCTATCGTCAGACTCTACAGATTGTTCCCCATCCAAAGTATAAGTATTATCATATCTATTATAGTATGCGTAATCAGCAGCAGCAAGAGTTCCTTCAGATGCTGCAAATACATCTACGGATTCTCCAATATTACTGTAAGATGTTCTTCTTTCTTTACTGTCCGTATATCGACTATCAAGAGCACCAACAGATATAGTTTTATAATGATAAGGAGAGGTTGATGTAACTATTCCAATTTGTCCAGGAAATCCCCTCCTCTGCACAGTATGGTAATATTGAATGCCATACATTGAAAAGTAACTATAATTAGTAGTTTTGGCATCATCTATAGAAGTATAATCAGAACTTGCAAAATAATTATTATAGTCTGGATGATCCGAATGTACTATTTTTTGATTTCTGTTTCCAGCAGCATGTACAAATATAACACCAGAATCACACAACTCTTCTCCTGCTTCTATTACACTATTATTTTCATCATAACGAATATTAAATGTTCCACTATAAAAGTTATTTAAAAATGCAGGTCTAGATGAATAATATGTTCCTGCAACAGATCCATCAGTTGCTGATGGTCTAAACCAATAATATCCAGAAGAAGGTGGAGATAATCTATTAGACCAACTATTACTTGATATTGTTGGATCTCTTGTTCCATATGTTGGATTGATTGGTTTTATTTGATGAAATACTTTTTGAAGGTCAAATCCCTTTTCCCACCCATTACTATTAGATCCATATAAGTTCAAAAACCACTTATTAGCATTATATGCCCACCCATATTGTCTTCCATATGCTTGTGAGGCACAAGGTGTTCCATGATCTCCAGTTCCAGTTTGATATGCTGCATTACTACCATTACTATTTGCTCTTGTATAACCGCTAGTGATTGATATTGTTCCAAAATCATCATTACCAGTGGCACTTCCACCATTTCCGCTACTCACAAATTTAGCAGATCTATGACTAGTGCTATCGTTTCCCCACCAATTACGTGCTGCTTCTTCGGTAGGAACAACAGTTCCATCCCATCTTCTCATTAATTTTGAGGGATTGGCATCAAAAAAATCTGGATCAAGATAATAAGGAGAATCTAAAATAAGATCTAGTAAATCACATGTTCCATTACCTGGAAGTACATTTCCACCTCGATATCCTGTTGGTCCTCCAAGATTGTTTTGAAATTCAATGTGACCAAACCACATATCTGTGTCACCAACAATTATATCAACATCACTTCCATCCCCATATTGTTGGATTCTATCATCGAAAATTGTAGTGTTGCTAGATCCATACCATGGATCTGCCTTTTGCATGTGTCGTTTTAACTGCCAACCTCCTCTGTCTTTAACATCACTACCTGGTGAAGAAGGAATAAAAGTACTAGTAAGATATCTTTGATGTTTAACTGTGGAAGGATAACGATATATTTTAGTTGCTTCTGCAATATCATCTGGATTATCCATAAAGGTTCCAGGATATCTTGAAGCATTTATATTAACGTATCTAACTCTAGGATGACTTCTTAATTCTTCTGCTTCAGAATCTGATAGTAAATATATTCCTCTTCTAGGAGCATGTCTACAATCATTAGGACATTCACAACAATGATCTGGAATATTATCTTCTAGTGTACCATCTTGCATCAATACTTCATGAATATATTGCCAATCTTCTGCACTATGGCAACCAACATAATATTCTTTTTTAGCATCTGGATCAGTTGGAACTTTTTCTAAAGTATCTTTATAAACTAGAAAATCTTCTTTTCTAGTTTCATAATCTGACGTATCAGTTCTGATCATAATACACCCCTTCTTACAAATCTATATGTCGTCAATCCACTAATTCCAGACTCAGGAACTATTGATATGGTACAAATACCACTACTCACTATTCCATTCATATAGAATATGATTGATGAATCATACATAATTCCATATTCTGATGTGTATATATTGGATCCAGTCTGCATAACTAAAGTCTTCTGTGCTTGGATACCGACAGGAGTTTCAACATGAATCATATACTCATAAACTTTAAAGTCTACATTTGATGTATTTGTATTGATAGTGTCAATAGATGCTTCTGAACCAGCAGTAGCACTAAATGTACCAAATCCAGTTACAACACCATATCTATCAACCTGCAATGTTGATCCAGGATCTGTAACTCCAACACCTAATCTAGTAGTATGCTTATCAAATACTAAGTTTTGAGATGCTCCAGAAGATCCACCATCATTGAATATAATTTGCTTATCCGATCCTGCAATTGGTCCAATAACACCTTGAAGACCTTGAACACCTTGAGTACCTTGAGTACCTTGTGTTCCCTGTAGACCTTGAAGACCTTGGATTCCTTGTGTTCCCTGAAGACCTTGGACACCCTGAGTTCCTTGAGTTCCTTGAAGACCCTGAAGACCTTGAGTTCCCTGAAGACCTTGAAGTCCTTGGACACCTTGAGTACCTTGAAGACCTTGGACACCCTGAGTTCCTTGAGTTCCTTGAAGACC
>Ga0194024_1000173_pt1 | contig 12226 bp, 14 predicted proteins | sample IW13Sep16_MG_FD_140337 | JGI IMG/M metagenome (GOLD analysis project Ga0194024, IMG submission 140337) | Freshwater microbial communities from the Broadkill River, Lewes, Delaware, United States - IW13Sep16_MG | ecosystem: Environmental > Aquatic > Freshwater > River | place: USA: Delaware...
CACTATTCAACTTCAAGGTCGGTCTGACTGCCGTTGCTGGTGCGGCTGGTATTGGCTTGCTGGTCAAGTCATCACTGCAAAGCATCGACACGCTGGGCAAGACAGCACAAAAGCTGGGCGTTACCAGTCAAGCATTACAAAAGCTGCGATATGCGTCTAATTTGGCTGGCGTGGAAACGCGCACAGTCGATATGGCGGTGCAACGCTTTACGCGGCGGCTGTCTGAGGCGGCTAACGGCACTGGCGAAGCTAAAGATGCGCTGAAAGAACTTGGCTTGAACGCCAAAGAACTAGCCAAACAACCACTTGATAAGCAAATGCTAAAGCTGGCTGATGCGTTTGATGACGTACAGTCCAGCGGCGATAAAGTGCGTCTGGCGTTTAAGCTGTTTGACAGTGAAGGCGTGGCATTTGTAAATACGCTAGAAGGCGGCAGTGCAGCCCTGCAACAGATGTTCCAAGAGGCTGAGGGTCTTGGCTTTATCTTGTCCAAAAGCGCAGTCAAAGGCGTTGAACAGGCAAATGATGCGTTTACAAAACTTAAAACGATGCTTGGCGGCGTGATCAATCAATTGGTTGCAGGACTTGCGCCAGCATTTCAAGCGATTGCAGAAACAATAAGAGTTAAACTTGTAAATGCTATTAAAGAAGCTGGTGGAGTTGAAGAATTTGGTCGCAGCCTTGCTTTGACTGTTGTTGGTTTGTTTAAAAAGGCAGCGCAAGCTATACAAAGTTTTACAGACGAAACAATCAGACAGCTTAACAGAGTTATTGCCTTCAGCGTTGAAATTGGCAAAAAACTTGATATTGATTGGGCTAAAAAACTTGAGCCAATGAACGTCAAAGATTTAGGTCTTGTTGGTGCTTTTGAAGAATTAGAAGCAAAAATAAGGGCGACCCAAGCTGCAAATGATATTTTGGGGCAAAGCACAGAAACAAACAGCGAAAAAACTAAAACCTATCGCAAGCAACTAATGGACTTGGCCGATAGCGCAAAAGACCTTCAAAAGAATATGGAAGCCGCAGCGGTGCGTGGGATCAAGTCGTTGGAAGATGCGCTTGTTGATGTAACTATGGGAACAGCCAGCGCGAAAGATGCGTTCAAATCAATGGCGCGATCAATCATTAGCGATCTGATCCGCATTCAAATCCAGCAAAGCATCACTGCGCCTTTGGCGTCTGCAATGGGTGGCGGCGGTGGCACTGGTATTGCTGCAAGTGTTGGCAAGTTTTTCGGCGGGTTCTTTGCAAATGGTGGCAGACCACCACGCAACAAGGTTTCTGTTGTGGGCGAAAGAGGCGCAGAATTGTTCGTGCCGGATGGTGTTTCTGGCACTGTTGTTCCAAGCGGTTCTGGCGGCGGTGTTACTGTTCACCAGACCATCAACCTATCGGCTGGCGTGTCGCAAACAGTACGCGCTGAAGTGATTGGAATGTTGCCGCAGATACAAGAAGCATCAAAGGCGGCGGTGCTTGAGGCAAGGCGGCGTGGCGGTTCATTCGCCAGCGCATTTGGGGCGTAATTATGGCTGAAAGTTATCCACTTACATTTCCGACACAGACTGGCATTGCTGCGGTTGAAATCACCGCGACTGATATTGTTTCAATTAGTGAAAGCCCATTCACACTAGCACAGCAAGTCGTTCGGCACGCTGGCGCACGTTGGTCGGCCACGATCCGCATCCCGCCTGTGAAGCGATCTGACAGCGAATATTGGAACAGTTTTTTGTTGCGACTGCGCGGTCAGTTTGGCACGTTCTTGCTGGGCGACCCTAATGCGGCAACGCCACGCGGATCAGCGGCAGCGGCAGCGGGGACACCTGTTGTTAATGGTGCAAGCCAAACAGGTAACGAATTGGCAATAGATGGGCTTCCAACATCGGCGGTCGGCTATCTAAGGGCTGGCGATTATATCCAACTTGGCAGTGCAGCATCGGCGCGGCTTTACAAAGTGCTGGAAGATGTTGACACAAACGCCAGCGGTGAAGCCACGTTGAACTTGTGGCCGGATTTGCGGTCATCACCGGCAGATGGTGCGACTGTTGTGGTCAGCGGCGCAAAAGGTGTTTTTCGGTTGGCAAGCAATGATGCCACTTGGACAATCAACAACGCTGGATTTTATTCAATCAGTTTTGCGGCGGTTGAAGCACTATGACGCGTAGCGGTGTACCATCCGAATTTGCGACCGATAGTTTTACCGGCTTTCTGGCGGCTGAACTGCTATTTGATAGCGGTGCATTACGCTTGTGGAACGGTTACGGCGATTTGACGATTGGCAGCGATACCTATACTGGCGGCGGTTCTTTAATCGCGGTTTCTGCTATTGAAGAAGCTGCTGAGATTGGCGCAAAAGGCGCGTCAATGTCACTAACCGGCATATCAAGCAGCATTTTGGCAACCGCGCTGACCGAAAACTATCAATATCGTATCGCTAACATCTATGTCGGCGCAATTACCAGCGGCACAGTTAGCAGTTACAAAGTGTTTTCTGGCCGGATGGATGTGATGACAATCGCTGAAGAAGGCGAAACTTGCACAATTACGCTAACTGCCGAAAGCCGTTTGATTGATCTGGAACGGCCACGGCTGCGCCGTTGGACAAGTGAAGATCAAAAAGCCCTTGATGCAAATGATAAAGGGTTTGAGTTTGTCAACTCATTGCAAGAGGCATCAATAAAATGGGGCGGCTAGTAGATTGGCCGACCCGATTAAACGATCATATCGAAGAATGGCGGCACAAAAAATTTGAATGGGGCAAGGCAGATTGCGCTTTGTTTTGCTTATATGCTGAGAAAGCCATTTGTGGGGCATCACGCTTTGATGATTTTATTGGCAAATATCGCTCCGCAGCGGGTTCTGCAAAGGCTTTGCTAAAGATAGGCGCGGGTGATCTTGCGGCCAGTGTCGGGGCTAGGTTGCGCGAAATAAAGGTGCTTGAGGCGCAGCGGGGCGATGTTGCACTGATAGACACGCCCGATGGTGATGCGCTATCATTGGTGGTCGGCGATAAGGTTGCCGCTATGGGCAAAGATGGTTTGGTTTTTCTGCCGTTAAGCGCGGCAAAGAAAGCGTGGAAGGTGTAGTATGCCACAGGCGGTTATTCCAGCAATTGTTGCAACAGCGGCTTCAGCCGGTACAGCTTACATTGCTGGCACAGCAATAACTGCAACATTCCTCGCTGGCACGTTCGCGGTAAATCTTGCGCTAACTGCCGCATCACAAGCCCTTGCGCCAAAGCCGAAGCAGCCAAATATCGGTGGCGGCGGTAATGGCGGCATTGACCAATCAAAAACAATCACAGCCAGATCGTCGAATGCCACGCGCAAATTAATCTATGGTGAAACCCGCGTTGGCGGTACTTTTGCCTTTATTGAAGCCACTGACAATGACCAATATCTGCATTTGGTCATTATTCTTGCCGCGCACGAAGTTGAGCAGTTTACCGGCGTATATTTCAACGATGAATTATTGACCATCACCAGCAATGCAGTTACTAGCCCCGCCAAATATGACGGCTTTGCAGACATTTACACAGTGGTCAAAGGCACAGCCGGAAACATCCCAGCCCCGCTTTTGGCGACTGCAAGCTGGACAAGCAGCCACACATTAACAGATCAAGCATATATTTATGCGCGGCTAAAATTTGACGCAAACGCATTTGAGCAAGGCTTGCCAAACATTAGCGCAAAGATACAAGGTCGCAAGATATATGACCCGCGCACGACAACCACAGTTTATAGCAAAAATCCAGCTTTGGTCATCCGCGATTATTTAACCGATACAGTCTACGGGCTTGGCGCAACAGCGTCAGAAATCGATGACACCAGCTTTATTGCAGCGGCTAACATCTGCGAAGAAAGCGTTGCTTTGTCTGGTGGCGGTTCGCAAGATCGTTACACGTTCGATGGCGTTGTTGACACGCAGAACACACCACGCAGTAACCTTGAACAAATGCTGACAGCGTTAAACGGTTCGCTTTATTATTCAAATGGCAAATGGTCGTTGCGTGCGGGCGCGTATGTAACGCCGACAGTCACACTTGATGAAAGCGATCTTGCGTCTGGCTTGACCGTTAGCACCGCTATTTCGGCGCGTGACAGCTTCAACGCTATCAAGGGGCAGTTTATTAGCCCAGAAAGCGATTATCAAGCTACAGACTATCCTGCGATCACCAGCGCAACATTTGAAACCGAAGATAATAGCGAACGCAGATATCTAAACCTTGATTTGCCCTTTACTGACAATGCGGCACGCGCACAGCGTATTGCAAAGCAAATCCTATATAAAAACCGGCAGGAAATTGCTTTACGCGCAAAATTCAAGATGAGTGCGTTTCAGTTTCAAGTTGGCGACACTGTGATGATTACAAACACGCGGCTGGGATTTACTAACAAGGTCTTTGAAATTGTTAGCTGGAAACTAAACTTTGGCACAACCGAAGTCACTGTTGACTGCGAAATGGTCGAGACAAACAGCGCGGTTTATGATTGGTCGGCTGAAGAAGCGGCTTTTACACAAGATAACACAACCTTGCCCGACCCGTTTACTGTGCCAGCCCCAACAGTAACGCCATCTGACGTTTTAGAATTGTTTAATCAGCAAGCAATTTCAGTGCTCATTGTTGACGTTGCAAGCACGTCAATTTATGCGCGGCAATTTGAAGTCGAAGCAAAGCTGTCAACAGATACAATTTATAAATCTTTGGGCGTTGCGTCCGGTGGTCGGTTTACGCTGGTCAATGTTGCGGCTGGTGGGGTTTACGATATCCGCGCAAGGTCAATAAATGCGCTTGGCATCAAGTCAGATTTCACAACAACAACGCACACGATTGTCGGGCAAGCAGCGGCGGCGCAAGATGTTACAAATTTTAGCGTTAATATCATTGGCGCAAGTGCTGATTTAAGCTGGACAGCATCAACCGATCAAGATTTATCGCATTACGTTATTCGGCATTCGCCACTGACAACTGGCGCAACATTTAACAACGCACAAACACTTGTTAAAAAAGTGCCACGCCCAACAAACACTGTGGTCACGCCAGCTAAAACCGGCACATATTTTGTAACAGCGGTCAACAAGTTTGGTTTGCAAAGTGCAAATGCGGCAAGCAGCGTTGCACTGGTCGATCAAATTGATGGGTTGAATTTATCAGGCACAGTTTCAGAGCATACCGGATTTGCCGGAACTAAGACAGATTGTGTTGTTGTTGAGGATACCTTGCGTCTGGATACCACAAATCTTTTCGATAGCGTTGCTGGTAATTTTGACGATGCGACCGGCTTGTTTGGTGGTGGTTCTGGTTTTGTGGCATCATCCGGCACATATGATTTTGCAAATTATATTGATCTTGGTGCTGTTTTTACGGGGCAAGCCAGCGCGACCTTGAAATTTACGCAGTTTTCGCAGCACGCCGGAACACCCGCAGCCGGTGCAACTGACGTTGATTTATTTGTCAGCACAACGCAAGACGATCCGGCTGGTTCACCAACTTGGACAGCTTATCGGCAGTTTGTGGTCGGCACATATACCGCAAGAGCCTTGCGATTTAGGGCGATTTTGACAAGCAGTGACAGTAAAGAAACGCCAGCCATTTCGGAGCTAACTGCGGAAATTAAATTGCCGACCAGAACACAATCTCAAAACGACATTCAAAGCGGTGCTGGTGCAAAGGCGGTCACTTTTGCCACTGCATTCAAATCGCTTGGCGCGGTGTCAATATCGGTTGGGGATATGCAGTCTGGCGATTATTATGCTATAACTAGCAAATCGGCAACTGGCTTTACTATCACGTTTTACAATAGCAGCAACGCAGCGGTTGATCGATTATTCGACTATGTTGCAACGGGGTTCTAAATGGCACAGCACGATTTTAACATTGCAAACCAGACGTTTCCAAATACGCGCATTGACATTAATAATGCGTGGGCGGCGATTGTCAGCCAATCCAGCGGTGCAACAGCACCGGCAACGACATACGCCTATCAATTTTGGTATGATACGACCACAGACCTTTTGAAAATTAGAAACGCTGATAACGATGCTTGGATTTCTGTTTTTGCGTTCAACCAAACAACCGATAGCGTCACACTAGAGCCAAATGCGTCTGGTGATATTGTTCTTGGAAATGTAACGATTGACGCAGATCAAACCATCGGTGCGGGGCAAGATAATTTTGTTCTTACATATGATAATGCAACCGGCAAGGTCAGTTTAGAAGCTGCGGCTGGTGGGGATTTCTTACCTTTGAGTGGCGGCACATTAACAGGCACACTAACGCTTGGTAACAATACTATCAATGATGTTGAAGATATTTATCTCAGAGATAAGCTATATCACGATGGAGATACGGATACTTATTTAGGGTTTGGTAGTAATTCAATTACTTTCGTCACAGGTAATTCTACTAGTTTAATTCTTTATCCAAATTATCTTCAAGCCTATGAAAACGTAGTTGGTTCTGTCCATACAGATACAAACCAAGGCACAGGAACACACTATCCAGACTTTCAAAACTACAACAGTTTTGTGTGGACGCTTACTGGGAATATAACACTTGGCAATCCATCAACAGAGCTAGCTGGTATGTCAGGTGTGTTTATCTTTATACACTCTGGTGCTGGCAGAACAGTATCTCCACAAAACCAGTATGAAACCATTGATGGTGGTGCGCTTACTTTGTCTGGAACGGCTGGTGCAGTAGATATTGTGCCTTATTTTGTAAGGTCTACAAGCAACATTATGCTTGGCAAGCCACTGTTAAACTTTGTAAACGCAGCTTAAAGGAGGGCTAAATGTCTTTAACAAATAGCCCCTACTGGTTTGGTGGTGGGGTGGATGGTTTCTACCCTACCCAAATCAACGACAGCTTGCGCTTTGATGATGGAAGCAGCGCATATCTAAATCGCACACCGGCATCTGCTGGCAACCGCAAGACTTGGACGTTTAGTGCGTGGATTAAACTAAGTTCTTTTAGTCAAGGCGAGAGAGGAACAATTTTTCAATCAAATTATGGCGGTCCAACTATATATCAAGATTCTGGACTAAGATTTGCACACGCTTGGGACCCTGCTGGTACTGATTATATCAGGGAAACAGTAGGTCTTTTTCGTGACCCATCTGCTTGGTATCACGTTGTTTGGTGGTGTGATACAACTCAAGCTGGCACTCGCTGGAAAATATATGTTAACGGTACTGAACAAACATTACAAACACCATCAGGAAATAACGGTGAACCTGCACAAAATACAGATTTGAATATTAACTCAACAAACACCCATACCATTGGTAATTTTATTGGAAATTATTTTGACGGTTATATGGCAGAGGTCAACTTCATTGACGGTCAAGCCCTAGACGCAAGCAGCTTTGGTGAGGCAAAGGATGGAACGTGGATTCCAAAGTCATACAGCGGGTCTTATGGAACCAACGGTTTTCATCTTGAGTTCAACGGCAACTCCAACGACACCAGCGGCAACAGCAACAACTGGACTGCCAATAATATTTCAGCACACGATTATGTGCCGGATAGCCCTACGAATAACTTTGCTACGTTTAATCCGCTAGATGGCAACGCAACTTCATATTCTGAAGGCAATTTGAGATTTGTTGGTGATACTGGTGGTAGCTATTGGAGAGGGGGGATAAGCACATTTGGCGTTGATTCTGGTAAGTGGTATTGGGAAATGTACGCAATTGATGGTGAATGGGCAAACGTAGGTATTATGCCTTCAGCCGACCAAAGAGGGCAAATAACACCAACCACAAATATTGATTACTTGCTAAATGCGCGAAGATATATCAAAGACGGAACTAAATCCATAGGCACTGGTTCTAACAGAACAACGAGTTCCTATGGAGCCTCTTGGACAACCGGAGATATTATTAGCGTTGCTTTAGATATGGATGCTGGAACAATTGTTTTTTATAAAAACGGTTCTTCGCAAGGCACTGCATTTACTGGCATTAGCGGAGTTCAACATCCACACGCCACAGGTATACTTAGCGGAAGTACTATAGCCAACTTCGGTCAAGACAGCACCTTCGCTGGCAACACCACCGCTGGCGGTAACGCTGATGGTAACGGCGTAGGTGATTTCAAGTATTCTGTGCCGTCTGGCTTCCTTGCTCTTTGTTCTGCCAATCTTCCAGAACCAACGATTATTGATGCGTCTGAGAATTTCAATACTTTGACTTGGACTGGTAATGGCTCAAACCCAAGAACACTAAGTGGCTTGGATTTTGCGGCTGATTTTATTTGGCACAAATCTCGCAGTAACGCTTCAATGTCAAGCCACGCTATTCAAGATGTGGTTCGTGGATTTGACACTAACAATAATCTTTATACAAACTTGACTGGCTCACAATCAGCTTACCCAAATAGAGGGGTTATAAATTCGGTCAGTTCAACAGGATATACAGTTAATGAAAACGCATCAGACTATTCCACTGCTGATGGGTTAAATGAAAACAATCAAACTTTTGTATCGTGGAACTGGAAAGCTGGCGGCACAGCGGTAAGCAATGACGATGGCAGCATTACGACACAGGTTTCTGCGAATACTGACGCAGGGTTTAGCATCTTTGCAACAACCAGCAACCCAACAGATACGCTGCAAACCTATGGTCACGGTCTAAACCAAGCCCCCGAACTCGTTTTTATAAAGACCCTTGATTCGTCACAAGGGTGGCTGACTTATCATAAAGACAACGGTTTTGACAAGTATATGTTCTTGAACGACGTCATCGGTGACACAAGTCTAACAGACGCATTTGCAAATGTCACAGACACGGTTGTGCAGACCAGATATTTTGCATCGCAAAGCGATATTGTGGGTTACTGCTGGCACTCTGTTGATGGCTACAGCAAGGTGGGCAGCTACATTGGTGGAGGCTCAAATTTTCCGTTTATCTACACAGGGTTTAGGCCTTCATTTATCCTTATAAAATCGTCAACGTATTCTAGTACAAATTGGCTTTTGTTTGACAATAAACGTGGTGTTGAAAATCCTGTTGAGTTAGAACTTAACGCTAATAATGCTAATCAAGAATATGATAACGCAAGGGACATAGATTTTGTTTCTAATGGATTTAAAATACGCTCTGGGGCAAACAATAACTTAAACACTTCAGGTGGAACCTACATCTACCTCGCTTTTGGCCAGCCCTTCAAATACGCTAACGCCAGATAGGAGAATAATATGGCTTGGAAATATAACAATCTAATTATTCGGGCTGGTAAAAGCTGGACGAATAGTGACGGTGCAACACATCCAAAGAACTGGGCATCAGTCTGGGATGATGAAAGCAAGGCAGCACAGGGTTTGGTTTGGGAAGATGACCCTGCACCTTTTGACAACAGGTTTTACTGGGGTAGACAGGCTGATGGCACGTTAATCCCAAGGTCACTGGATGATGTAAACGAAGTTGATGAAGATGGTAATCCTGTCTTGGATATTGACGGTGTACAGCTAGTCACAAAGGGCTTGAAGTCTAACGCTATTGAACTGGTCAAACGGCAAGCTGGTGACAAGATTGCGGTAACTGACTGGATGGTTGTCAAGGCATCTGAGGTGTCAGGTTATTCATTGCCGACAGACGTTGCTATTGCCCGCGCTGCAATCCGCACAGCCAGTAATAACATCGAAGCAGCTATCACAGCGGCTAGTGATTTGGCTGAATTTATGGCATTATATGATGTGCCTATGGTTGACGATATGCCAACTGGTAACGCACCTATCAACAATTGGCCGGATGAAGCGTAATGAACGAAGAAAACAAGGTTATCATCGATGTTGCCGCCGGAACAGGCACATTTGCTGCGTGGGTTGGTATGGCACCGGATATTGTGGCTATTGCAACTGGCATTTGGGTTCTGATCCGTATATGGGAAACAGACACCATTAAACGCTTAACTGGTCGTGTTTAAGGCAATCGTTCTAGCTTGCGTAATAGGCGCACCAGAAAATTGCATCGAATTTCATTCAATAATTTACAGCGAAACAAGGCGGCTTTGCCGCAGCCGCGCTTTTGAAATGTCGCGGGATATTGGGGAGATTGCAAACTTGATGCCGAAGCAGTGGCGGTGTCAACTTCTTAAAGAAGGTCAGCTATCTTGGAACCTATCAGCACCGCACTGGCTGGCATAGCACTTGTAAAGCAATCAGTCGATTTCATAAAAAGCAATATATCCACTGCACAAGATATCGGGCAGATTGCCGGTCAGATAGATGCCCTTTTTACCGGCCAAAAACAGGTGCAGCAAGCCAGCAACAAGAAATCCGGTGTTGGACTAGCCGATCAGTTTGGCGTTCAGTCTGTGGCTGAAGAAACGATAAATGCACGCCTAGCGGCAGAACAGATTGCCGAAGTTGCGCGGATGGTTGATTTCCGATTTGGTCACGGCACTTGGGCTGGTATACTGGCAGAACGGCAAAAGCGTATCCAGCAAGCCAAAGAAGCGCGTGCAGCACAACTCAAAATGGAACGCGAACGCACGCAAGAGATGATTGAAAACTTCAAAATAGGGGCTATTGCTGTTGGGCTGGTTGTGGTTATTATTGGGCTGTTTATTGGCGTAATGACAGCAACGGCTGGTGTAATTGTTAAATAGTGCCGTCACAATTGGCTTAATGGGGGAATATCTTGCTGCGGCGGCTATTATCTCGATTGGAACACATAAAGTTTCACTGTGTCAGCAAACGGCTGTCGATTTGGTGGCTTTCGATGCTGATAGCTATCTGTCTGTGCAAGTTAAAACTTCGACTTTGCATCAAAGACCACATAGGCAACCGTCTTACCAATTTCAGCTTGCACACGGCAGCAAAGTCAAGCGCAAACATAATTCAAAGGATTTTGACATTTATGCTTTGGTTGCCGGTGATCCATCGCACAGACGTTGCTTGTTCTTGCCCACCGCAAAACTGTGCTTACAAAGTACGAAGCGACTGCCGCCATCGCGGTTTACGGCTGAAGCGGAAGTTGAAAGCTGGCATAAAGCGGTTAATTACGTTTTGGAGATGAGGCGATGAATTTGGATCAATTGCGTGAAGAAATCGCCAGCGATGAGGGCGTGCGGCTGGATATTTATTTGGATCATCTGGGCTTGCCCACTGTTGGTATCGGGCATTTGATCCGCGAAGCTGATGCGGAACACGGGAAACCTGTCGGCACGCAGATCACACCGGAACGCTGTCGGCAGTTATTTGCGCTTGATATTGCGGTCACTGTGGAAGATTGCCGGTCGCTGTTTGAAAATTGGGATGATTTGCCGGAAGAATGCCAGCTAATTTTGGCAAATATGGCGTTTAATCTGGGCAGAAACCGCCTTGGGCGTTTCCTCAAGCTGCGTGCAGCTATAGCTAATTATGACTATGATGAAGCGGCAACTCAGATGGCAGATAGCAAATGGGCAAGGCAAGTGCCAAATCGCGCTGGACGGTTAATTGATAGAATGAGGGCAATCGAATGTTAGCAGTATTGGGCAAGATATTAGGGTCAGATAGCGTTATCAGCCAAGGTATGAAGCTGATTGACGATATGCACACTAGCACCGAAGAAGAAATTGCAGCTAAAAGCAAAGCCAAGATTGACTTAATGGGTGCATATGCGCCGTTTAAGATCGCGCAGCGTTATCTTGCGCTGATGTTCGGGGCGACCTTTTTGGGCAGTTATGTGATCGTTTTGTCGATGACAATAAGCGGTCAAGGCGATCCAGATGCGGTAACTAAGGTAATGGAACAATTTAGCATCAATTACGCGATGCTGATTATTCTGGGCTTTTACTTTGGTGGTGGCGTTGTCGATAGCCTCAAGGCAAAAAAGTAAAGCGACCGAAGCCGCTAAACTTGATATCTTCGGCCACGTTTTTTGAACTGACCTTTGACGACTGGTCTGATGACGCTGGTGCGAAGACTGCGATTGCTATATTTGCGGCCAAGGGCATCGCTTTCTTTTTCAACGGTTAATATTTTTAGCGCGTCAAGAATTTCCTGTTTTGTTGGCACCATCAATCAAGCCTCCAAACCCGCCACCCGTCATTCATTTTGCGGGTGGTATATTTTAGGCCACGATACCGCAGCGCGTCACGCAGCGACATTGCCTTTTCATAAGTGTCGCAAAGCACACTATCACCAATTTCCATATCATTGATGATTTCAATCTTGCTGCGACCCGCTGGTGGAACCGGCACGTTCTTTTCGATTTGCATTTAATATATCCAATCTTTCCC
>Ga0194024_1000175_pt1 | contig 12113 bp, 17 predicted proteins | sample IW13Sep16_MG_FD_140337 | JGI IMG/M metagenome (GOLD analysis project Ga0194024, IMG submission 140337) | Freshwater microbial communities from the Broadkill River, Lewes, Delaware, United States - IW13Sep16_MG | ecosystem: Environmental > Aquatic > Freshwater > River | place: USA: Delaware...
ACCGACTTCTGCGCGTTGATGGTTTCACCTTGTGAAAGCTCCAGATGGCGATTGATGCGCATGAAGAGTAGATCCTCCTGTTCCTCTGTAAGATTACGGAAGGTAACAACTGAGAGGAGCCTACCCCCAAAATCATGTTTAGCATCTTCGTCAAAGTCAGAGTAAAGACGTCCGTGTGGGTCATGAAACATGAACCCTTCGCCCTTCTCACCACAGAAGCGCTTGATGGTATCGATACGATGACCACCATCTAGGATGTGTGTAGTCTCTCTACCTTGGGCGTCCGTCTTGATTGACAATGTGATTGTACTCGCCTGGGCGATGTTCTTCTCAATGCTGTCAATATAGAGCTCCCGATTCTCATCAGTCCACGTGTAATCGTAGCGTTGGTGTCTGGGGTGTAGCTGCCAAGCCCTGTTACGATTCCTGGAGGTCTGCAGGATGGTTGAAATAGAGGTGGGGGTAGGGTGACCCACTATGCACGCCCAAGAATTGGAAACAAGTTGCATGCTTGACATTTTTGGTATAAAATATCACCAGATTCTATCGACTTAGGTGTCCTAAACAGTTGCAATGAACTCCCATCGGAGATCGTGGCATATTTTCTTCCATATGACGTCTTGTTGGTACAGTTTCTCTTTCGACTTGAGGAGTGGGAAGTATTGGAGGTAATCATCTTCTCCTAAAAGTTCGCAGAATTTGTAGAGGACGTAGGAGTAACTGAGGAAGTTTTTCCTCTCTGTGGGGCAGTTATCATCAAAGGGTTTTTGGATGTCCTTGAACATAAGTCGTAGATACTCTTCTAATTCTGGTGGCATATTTGGAGGTTTAATACCATTAAGAATATTGGTGATGTAGGGAACGTGTTCATAGTATTTATTAAGTCTTAGTTTTTTTAATAAACCCCTAATTTTTGCATGTGTAATTTCCTCAAGTTTTTTGATTTTCATCTTCTTCAATTCCGATCTTAACTGTTCAATGACCTCATCGGGAATACATGTCATCTCTTGTGCTTGAAATTGTGATAGCCATTCATTAAAGTGATTTTCTCTCTTGTACGAATAATTGATAACTTTTTCGGATGTTTCCTGTTCCTCCCTATATGTAAGTTCTTGATTCACTAAATTCGCTATAACTAAACCACATGCATCGCATACAAGGTCACTAGTATCATACAGAGAAAGTATATTACTATCTGGACATGTTTTACATCTATCTACAACAGTTTTTATGTATGGTCGGTTTATATTCTTTTTTTCTACATCTATCAAATATTCTGTAAAAATGTCTTTTCTTTTGAGACCGACGGTTTCCTTTACATTGAAAACATTATCTGTATGTGTTTCATTTTCACCTTCATCAGTATGTTGATGCATGTAGGGCATACATTTAATCATATATTCAGACATTTCGCGCTCATACCTGCTTTTATTGGCTGGGTCTGTAGATATGGCCGTCGTCCATTCTTCCAACTTGTTGTTGTATCTACTTAAAAAGTTTCCTTCCATTATATAAAGAAATGTTACTCAAACTTTTAAGCTTTATTTATCACATATTCAGAAAATTAACAACACTCCCAGACAACTATATATTGTCCGAAGAGATTGAATATGCTATAGAGCCTGACATGAAGTATCTGATTGAGGATGATTTCTGGAAACGGGAAAGTAAAGATTGGGATGGCACTTTGGAGGAGTTTTTTGTAAATGCAACACGTCGAAACTTTAGGAACACTACGATTCCACAGAATGTAAAGTATACGATCCTCCGTGTAAAGTATTCGTTCAATGGACACACCTACATAGCTGTCACGAACGATTTAAACTTTAAACCCGGGGTTGATGAGAATACGGACATGAAATTTAGCATCCCTTTGAATAGTGTCTGGTTGATTGACCATGATGATAAACCAGTCAGAGACATTACTGAAAAGGTGAAACGCTATAGGGGACCCAGGAATGATTTTCATGGACAAAAGGTTTCCATTTACCATTTTTTGTATTACGATATAGAAACATTGAAAGAGAGATTTCCCAAAATAATGCTCAAAGGTAGTTTGGGTATGAAAAAGATTGTGTCCACTTTACATGGTTTTACAACTGATCTTCAGATACCTTAGTTGCCAGGTAAAATTTGAGTTCCCCCAAGTTGGCAACATTGTACTTTAAAATTAAAAACCTATTCCCAGATTCCTGTATAATTTGCACAGACGCACACATACTCGTCGCCTTTGTAAAGATATTCAGGTACCTCAGACTGTAAAGACCCGCAATATCGGGACTTTCATCTTGACAAACGATAATTGTTTCCTGATTTGCAAAATCACCTTCACAGCGAAGTTTAATTTCCTTTCCAGACCGCTTTATTTCTATTTCGGATCCAATGTTACCCATATCACGACACAGCCTTTGAAAGTCTACAGAGGGGAGGGTGGTCACAGTGGTCATATTAATTTCGGGGACTTCAATTCGACTTTCATTGATGTCCAACAATTTGAGTTGAAATTTTGTTTGAGTATTTTTACTTTCACTGTTGATTTCGATATCCATGTATTCCTTTGAATTGATTTCAATTTTGAGTACATCATTATTTGTAATTGTTTTGAGAAGTTTAAAAGTATTTGAAATATTTATTCCCGCAATAATTTCGTCTTGGGTACATTCATATTCTTCGAAATTATCGGCAGCTAAAAACATATCAATGAGTGAAGTTCTCGCGGTGTCCAAAGTAACGACATACATTCCTTGTGGTTTAAAGTAGATGTTTACATCATTCAAAATATCTTTCAATACCTCAAATGTTGACTTAAAAGCTGATGCCTGAATGGTGACAAGTTTCATATCTAATAAATTACATGCGTCACATCTTTAAATCTGTATAAACATCACCTTTTGAAACATCCCTACTGATTTTCTCTTCAAGCTCCTTGGTCATCGCTGGCTGAAGTGATTTTCCATATTCGTCCAGCGTAAACAAGTCTGACTCAGCCCCCCCATCGATTGAAGACATTGAGCATCCCAAACCACCCAAACCACCGGAACTTATCTCACGTGCAGGTAGAAGTGAGTCTAACCAATTTTTTATTTCGTTACCCACGAGGATTTTACCATTTTTTGTGAGCATGGTGGGGACACGATTTATCTTGGTCTTATAGTTTGGTGGTATACCCTGTGTGTTTATGTTGTGATAATGTACAAGCTGTTTCAATTGTTGATGTTTGTTAATATACTCAACTACATCCATTGAATGTTTACACCTCGGGCTGTATATCAGCAGAGACATATATTATATAGATTGTATTTTCTAAAAAAATATTAACGCATTATAGTAAAGATGAAATATATTTATATACTTCCATTGGTTGTGTTGTTTTTTATCCTGATGTCCAAGAGGGAGATGTTCGGGTTCGCTGGGTATACCAAACCAATCGGAAATATCAAATTGGATGATCCCAGACCAGACCTTTCCGACTATGATGAATCTGAGGCGAATATCGACAATGATATGATGCAGGAGTTTGTTCTTCGGGCAAATAAAGAGATCTCCAGACGCACAGGGGCGAACACCTATATAATCGAAACCACAGCGATCAAGAAATATGTATACACTGGTGAAGACAGTGGGAAGGGTACTATATATGAATGTATGTTTATGGTTGTAAAGAATGGTGGATTCTCATTTGGTTTCTCTACAGTCGCAACTTTTGAGGTGTTAGGCAGCAAGCCCCCGACACTTATTTCCCTCCGTTCCCAGCCAATGGGTGTCCAGGTTCCTGTAAACGTGGGACCATTTGTAAATGACACAGAGGGTAAGGAATTTATTGAGTACAACCTCGTCAAAGAGAAGGCTGTACCATCCAAGGGTGAGTTGGATTCTGTCAAAAATAAGTTACAGTAATTGTAATGATTAGCATCAACGATGTTGTGAAAATCGATGAGAAGAAAAGGAAAATCAAAAAGGAAATTTATACAAAGATATATGAACAATTTTCAGCTAAGATTAAACAATCGGTTGAACTTGGTCACAAACAACTTTTCATGACCATCCCCCATTTTTTGATTGGATACCCCATTTTTGACCGGGCTGCGGCGGCGAAGTACATCGCCAGGCAATTCCATCTAGGTGGGTTCACAGTCCGTCTTGTCAGTGAGTACGACATCTATGTGAGCTGGATAGTTACGAAAAAGAAACTAGAAAAGAAGGAAAGTGATGATGAAGTTGGTTTCCCAAATCTAATGAACCTTAAGAAGATTGCGAATCAATACAGGCGGGGAGGTGCGTAGGAAAAAGTGATTTTAAAAACCCTCTTAATCATAAATGGACAATTTGAATGTACTCGTAGAAGCCAAGAAGGAGTATATGGGACAGTTATGTCTCATTATGTGTCCAGCTATGATTGAAGTTTTTCAGGATATGTACAACGAGTCCGTCACAATGTCAAAGGGGAGGAAGGTTCTTGTGATGTACCAAAAGCTCCTTAAAGAGGTTCCAAATTGGTCCAACGCGATGTCTAAGCAACATTCTGACAATATCGCGAATAGGTGTGCTTGGTTTAGTGACCTCCTAGCTGCTGTTTTCGTCGCATGTACTAAAATTCTCTCCGCAGTCCGCCTCAAGTCGGACAATAAGAAAATTGCCCTCAAGCTCCCAACAAATGAGGTATTCATTCAGACCTGCTACAATAATGTCGCAAAGGACCTCTATAGAGATCCCTACATTTTCCACGATGAACAAAGTGAATACACCCGGGATGAGAAGTTATCTCTCCGATTTTGTGGGTGCATCGAAGCCACTGTGAAGGAATTAATCCCCGTACAACAGATTCTCCAGACCTACATGGGCCAAGATTCGAGGGACATCGACCTAGATGGAGATGTTGAGGACACCCCAGACCCAGAATTCGATGAAGCGGATCCATTTGGGGCGCCGGAATCAGAGGCACCCCCAATGGGTGGTGAGGAGCCTCCGATGGGTGGTGAGGAGCCTCCAGTGGAAGACTTTACCCCACAGGAGACGGGTGCGGAGCTCCCCCCCACCGGACTCGAAAATGAGTTCAAGACTATTACGAATGTTTCGGTTCCAGAACCAGAGCAGGAACCCCAGGATGAAGATGAAGGTGTCCTATTTGGTGATGCACCTGAGAGGCGTACAAAAAATCCCAGGTATAATTAAATGGAACTCTCCGACTATTTACGTGACCCAATGACCGCTGGTCTGATAGCCGGTGGTATCACTGCTGGTTATATTCACCTCAAAGCAACTCTCAATAATGAAGGTAAGTTGGAACTTAACAAGTACATGAAGCCCGCTGTCCTCAATGCAATACTCGTGTTCTTTATAATTTCACAGGGACTTGGTAAGAAGGAGGCTATTTCCAATGACCCCTTTTAAACTTAAAGATTACACCCCCAAATTAAGAAAATGGCGTCCGTTACTGCGTTTAACGACATGATGAGTCAATTTCTTGTGGAATTGCACAAGACTTTTCCAGATGAAAAGGGCATTAAGAAGATGTTAACTTCTTTTGATTTACTCAAGAGCACCAACCCCCGCCTCGTCGTGGATGCTTTCATGAAGGGGGTATCCCCCTACGCGGATAAGATTTCCTCAAAGGATGAGACCTTTCTACTTACGGAGATTGATACTATCGATTTCCTAAAGGATCTGAACATTAAGGGATACTGGGAACGCATGACTGTAAACACTCGTGACGTGACGTGGCAGTATCTACAGACATTGTACATGCTTGGTACCACAATTACTTCTATTCCAGAAGACACACTTTCTATGATTGAGGGTATCGCTAAGGAATGCGCCGATAAGATGCAAGATGGAGATGGTGGTATTGACCAGGATGCACTAATGAAGATGATGGGTGGAATGCTTGGTGGTCTTCCAAAAAAATAAACCTTCACCTATATTAAATGAAGGCTTGGTTTGACGAACCCCAAGAACTTTTGAACATTGATAAGGTTTCTGAATTTTGGCCAACAGGTGAACAAACCCCAGAAGATAGAGTAAACGCCACCTCTCGTTTTGTGATTTATACAACTTGTATTCTCTACCTCACCCGTCGTGATCCAAGGGTATTTGTCCTAGGGGCAACGGTATTATCGGTGGTATATGTTCTTTACAAATCTAAGATGGTCAAGGAAGGATACGGTATGAAGACTGTATGTGGTCAAAGGTGTCAAAAGCCCACCCAAGACAACCCAATGGGAAATGTTCTCATTTCAGATTACACGAATGCACCAAATCGTTTGGAGGCGTGCTACTACGCTACCGTGAAACCTAATGCGGGTGCGACGGTTTCCTACGATTCTGGGCGTTCTAGGTCTCCTTTACCCAAATATCAGCGTAATGGTCTCGCTCGTCAATTTGTTTCGAATCCCGTTACGAAAATTCCAGGCGATCAAACTGCGTTTGCAGAGTGGCTATATGGTCCAAAAAATGGACCCATGTGTAAAAGTAACACCCGTTTCTGTGACCCCAATGCGAGGGGGGTCCAGTTGGAGGCGTTCGCGGGAATAGGACATGATGGGGACGTCAGGGGTCCCAGGGGTGGAACCTATAGTTAGATTAATATTCTTGTGTAATAATAAATGGCGTATCAGCTCCAACCTGGTCTTTCCATAGTTCAAAATACCGGTGCCATCGCCCCAGTGAAGGCGACCGACGAGGTTTTTGTATATCCTCAGCCCAGCACACTCAATGGTGATGGAGGTAGACCCAATACAATGTTGTATGGAACCGCCCCATACAGAGCGGGTAAGGGTTCTCCAGCACAGTACATAGATACCAGTGATCAGCTCCGTCCCCAAAGTACATCCCGATTTAACAAAAATATTGTTCAGACCTATGAACGTAGACTGTTTCCACTTACCAATATGGAGTGCAAGGTTCCACTCCGAACCATGAGGTACGAACCATCGAGTACCCGAGCCGATGTCCAAAATGGTCTCTTTCAGCAAAGGTACGTTAATAAAAATATTAACAAGAAGTAAGAATGGCTGATCCCATTTCGCTTATGGCTGTAGCAGGTTTGGTCTACGCTGGTAGAAACTTGAGTAAAAATACCAAGTCTGAAGCCCCACAGGTGAAGGCCGAAACTGAACCTGTTCCTGAACCGGAAATCGATGTAGAATTTAAGGAAAATGACTTTTTGACCAGAACGGGTATTCCACATAAGAGGGAAATGAACTCTTTCGCTGACATATCGATACAGCAACGGACAGGTGGTCAGGAAATTCTTAACATGAGGAATCGTATGTATGACCAGGGGCGAATGAACAATCTCTCCCCCGTGGAGAAGCAGCTTGTTGGTCCTGGTCTAGGTGTTGATGCAAATGTCCCAGCGACAGGTGGATATCAACAAATGTTTAGGGTAAACCCTGTAAACGTAGGTGAGTATAGGCTTACAACTTTACCCGGTCGTTCGGGTCCAGCCGCGGATACCACTGGTGGTCGTTCCGCAGTTGTTGGTCAATTGACCCACAACAAACCAGAGACTACGGCGCATCTCCCAACCCGTTTACCTGCGATGCCTGGACGTGCCCAAGGTATGTCCGGTGTTGTTCCAAGAAACGAGCATGAGAAAACCAAACGAACCACCAACCGTTCAGAGACGGGTCTCCGTACAGATGGGCTAGGATTTAGTGGTGCTAAGCGTTTCATTTCCGCTCAAACCATGTCCCAGGACCCCACCCGTTTCCGAAATGACCGCAATGATGAGCAGTACATCTATAACAATCAACCAGCCCCAGGTGTTTCCAACTTCATGGGTGCTTACACCAATACAGCGGCGGCGAAGGTTGCATCAGCGCGGTCCAACGAGGAACTCATGAAGTATGGTTTTCGTCCAGAAGATCGTCGAGGCAAAGCCAACCGGATGGGTAACGCTGGTCGTATGAATGTCCGTGAGAGTGCTCTTAAACAGGGTGGGCGTCTCACTACGGTTCGTAGTGATACAACTAGGGTAGACGGTCGTATGAATGCCGCGAATGGTGGGTGGACTCAAACATACCAACAAAAGCCCTTTCACCAGTTCAACTCCTACAAGGGTAATGCGAATCCCAATACATCTTCCCTAGACATCGCGAAAAGGCAGCTCCAGAACAACCCCCTTGCCCATTCTCTTTCCCATTAGTTTAAGTGATTACTGAATAAAACAATCATTAAAATATTATCCCTATATTTTAATGAAGGTCCATACCTTAGATATAGATAGTAGTGAGAGAGATACAAATGTATACCCAAATGCTAATAGCTATGTGATTCATCTCGAAAACCCCATATACGACGTCTCTGAGATTTCCCTCGTATCTGCACGCATCGCCACCCCACAATTGATAACATGTAGTACAAATAAAACTTTTAGCGTTGATGGACATGTTTTTTCAATCGGAGAAACCAATTACACCAATGGTACTGAATTGGCATCAGATCTTGAAACCCTTCTCGCACCACCAGACTCCAATATAAGCAGTGTCGTCTTCGATACAGATACAAATGCCCTCACATTTTCAAATGTGGGGACATCTAACACCTTTACGTTTGAATTTTATGATGGAACAAATGGATATTTAAGCAATACATCTCCCATGACAACACCCCACCAGGTGTTAGGCCTGAGTTCCAATAATCACTCCAGTGTCGGTGCATCTCTCACCACTGGTGCTGTGAACATAAGTGGTCCAAACTCTATTATTCTAAAACTCTCATCTGGTTCAGATGAATTTACAAAGACTGTATACTCTTCAACACCATTCTATACAGGGCATATACTTCTAAATGGTTCGGATTTTATAAATATCAGTGGTAGCGATGACTCTATCATACACAGGTTTCACACAGGGGTACAAAAGATTGTTCGAGATATAAAAGTTGAATTTTTCTATATGAGTCATGGACGTCTCATTCCATACGATTTCAGGAATCAAGATCATACTATGAAGTTTAGCATTACATGTTCTACTGACAAGTTAGAAGGTACGGCGAAAGTGCCTGTACCTGAGGTGGAAAAGAAAGAGGTTACACACATAAGCGTTCCCACACTTGAGACTGCTTATGAATGGAAAGAGTATATTTATATTCTGATTATCGTCCTGGTAGGTACCCTCGTACTTACCCTGATGAAACGAAAGCCCAATTAGCGGGTGACCGCGAAGACTGGCTGCGCTGGCTTCGAGACACGGGTCGAAACCATAGAGACAACCTTGTAAACAATCACCGAAAGGAGAGTGGTGAAGAGGGCGGTGAGGGCGTACTGGGAACCACCGTTCTTGGGGACCTTCACGACCTGGGTAATAACCCACCGAACGAAGTCCATCCAGGACATCGCCGCGGCGAAGGAGAAACCCGCGACCACGGAGTTGAGGGACTGAGTCTCAAGCTCAGCCGCGACGAGGGTGACAGTGTCCATAGCGGTATCGATAACGCCAGCCATTGTGTAAGTTTTATACTATAGTTAGGGAAAATTATTCTGGAAGTAAGTCCTCCTTTTCCAATTTTTTGTACTTCGTTTTCCTGAGTGTTTTTGTTTTTGTGAACATCGGTTCATCATCCGAAGATTCACTAGAGCTCGTCTCTAGATCACAAGATTGTAGTTTGTCACCCAAAAATGTCCAAGAATCAGGCTCCCATGTGCTCATTACTATTAAGAGCATTTTTTAACATCTGTTCTGCCGGACTCTGGGGTTCCCAACTGTGCCAACGGTCATAGGCTTCATTCATCTGGATAAATTTGGGGTCACTCCCTGAGTACCTAACAAAGGTCGGGCATTCGTCTTCTGCAACTTCTTCAATTTCGTCTTCATCCTCCGATTCCTCATCGTCGTACACCTCTGGGAAAATGGAGCCAATCGTCTGGCCAACTGTATTCATAGCACAGTATTTGGATGCATATTCCATGTCTTCTGGAAGAATTACATCTCTTCCACAAGCCTTACAATATTCAGCGGCCAAAATCATACTTTTCTCCATAACAGGCATCATGATGTCAATCATCGTGTTCATGTAGTTGGTGGCTTGGGTATTCCCCGCGTCACCGAAACCAGTTTGCATGTTCATCTTTAGTGTTTAGTATCAAAAAGAGTTTGTGCAATTCCCTCGTGTACTCTAAGAACGTTAAAGCTCTCGGCGTAGACACGAATTTGTCTGCTAAAATCGGGGCACGATGTCAGACTTAGGTTTACAATTTGCTCTTTTACGAGACTGAAATTTACCTGCCCTGTTGGATACCATTCTTCTGGCTGAAGTGCGAAACTGTAGGAATAGAATCGCCTAATAAGTTGAGTCTTCGAATGGTGAATGGCTGCCTGAATGGCCTTTAGGAATATCACATTCCCGGTGTCCTTGGTAATAATGTCCTGGCTATCTAAAGAAAGTAATAGGTAATCAAGATTTTCGTAAAGTATATACTTACCATCTTGTACAGCAGATGTATTGTCATAGTCGAATGGTGTTACAAAATTACCAGCCGTGGTACCATCACCTGTGGTTCCCGTACGTTGAATGATAAAGTATAACTCCTTCACCGGATTTACAAAATCTAATTTGAATTTACACGTATTTACACCCGCATCTACGTTAAATATATCCTGTTGGATTTGGGTAATGATGTAGTCCTTTCTCATGTTCTGAAGTAAAAATCTTTCTTCACAATCCAAAAAGATTACCTCTGCACCCAATTTAAAATCTTTTATTTTAATATCCTGTGATAAAGGCATATAATCACCATTTGTCTTATTTATAACAAGGTCCTGTGCATTTCTGATTTTAAACTCTACCTCCACTTCTTGTTTGGTAATTGCACATAGAGGTATAGCAAGTTCCGGGTGTTTATAAAAATAAAAAGGTAGGTCTATGTAAAATTCTTCATCCGTTACTGAACCCAACGAACCGCGATTTATAAGTCCATTTGTAGAAACTCTTGAACCACCCGTTTGTAAAGGATATTTACCTATAAGTCTTTCGAGGGCATTCTGTTTTGTTTGGGTTATGTAGTGTTCAGAATATATTTGAAAATAATCACTAGACAAACGTTGAATGATTTTACCTCCCACAATGAGATCTACATACTCAATGAGAGCATGACCCACAGACTCTATATAGCACATATTAACTATAGGTAACTTCGGTAAGGTAACCTTAAGACTCAATGTATTTAAGAGGTCACCGGCGTTTTGTGGAACTGTAAAACGGGTCGTCTTTCCAAAATCACCCGAAATTTCGGGTTTTATATCAATATAGTGATTAGAAAAATTTGTATGCTTCTTAAAACCCTCTAAAAAATGTGTATAGTCTGGATTATCTGTAAAGAATATATCTTGAGGCCCTGATGACAAAAGTTGAACACGTCCAGCCATTACTATTATATCCACCTAAAATTTTAATCCGGCTAAACCACTCCCAATACTTAATATATTATAGTTTACTGCATATATTCGGGTATCGTTGGCTGTCACACCACCGTCGAATGGAATAATCTTAATTTTAAACAATTTGTGGGAGATACGACTCATGTTGACCTGTCCCGATGGATAATGGCGCTCTGGATAAAGTGAAAATGAATATATTCCAAATCTTTGGAATACATAGTTTGCTTCTTGCGTTGGTAGTTTGTTATCTAAAAGTGGACTATTGATGTAATATTTAAAGGGCTGTTCATATGTAAAAAACTTTCCACTTTGATTAAAAACAACCTCATTATTGAAACGAAGTTCTGCGCTAACAATTTCATTTGTGTCCATAGGAATGTTATTTAATTTATCAGTTTCCGATTGAGAAATAAATAAAAGTTCTTTGACTGGATGTTTAAAATTCAACATGACAGATTTCTCCACATCCCCAATTTTCATCTTAAATTGAGACATTTGTACTTGGGTGATAACATAGTCTATGGGTCGGGTCATGAGAAAGTTTCTCTCATCTTCACTTAAATATACCACATCTGTGTCCAACGAAAATTGCTTGATTACCCCAGAAATATCTCTTTCATACCTATCTTCCAAACCATCACCAAGAGCGTCATCACCGTCATCTAGACCACTAGGGTTAAAGTACCGGTTAAATGTCGTTTCACCACCAAAAACAAGCTCCTGTAAACGCCTAAT
>Ga0194024_1000177_pt1 | contig 12061 bp, 13 predicted proteins | sample IW13Sep16_MG_FD_140337 | JGI IMG/M metagenome (GOLD analysis project Ga0194024, IMG submission 140337) | Freshwater microbial communities from the Broadkill River, Lewes, Delaware, United States - IW13Sep16_MG | ecosystem: Environmental > Aquatic > Freshwater > River | place: USA: Delaware...
GACGGGAATAACATCCACCACGGCGTAATCGTCTCGTTTAGCACGAGGCTCACCACGGTCAGGCACGTACATGTACTCTTCCGGAGCGTACTCAGCAATGATAGCCCGCAAGAGTTTAAACTCTTGCTTCATTGCATAATGTACTCTGGACTGAACTGCGGCCATTGGCTTGAGCGTACGCTCAAGAAGAGCAAGCGTTGTTCCGACAGGCGCGTTAGCGCTCATGTCAGATATATTCATATCAGAGATCGCACCTAGTCTACGACCTTCTTCTGTAATTTGGTTAAGCAACGCAAGTAATGTTTGACTTGGCTCCTTATACGGCAGGGGCATAATGTTGTCGCGAATAGAACCACTTGGCACGTCAACATCTCTAAACTCACCTGGGCCTATAGGGGTATCATCACCTTTGACTCTAAGCCCACGGGACTTCAACCCTCCAGGCAAGTTAGATAATGTACCTGCATCTACAAGCTGACGTATTAACGATGTGCCTGCACGAGCGTAACCACCGACTATATGTATTAACCCTAAGCCGTAAAAACCAAATCCAGGCACATAAACATAATGTACGAAATGCTGGCGCTTGAGAGAAAGAGGGTCTTCTGGGTCCCAATTACGGCGTATAGCTAATACAGTCCCAGTACCGCGTTCAATAGTAACTACATAAGGTTTCGCTATATCGTCGTCATCTTCAGCGCCTTCTATTATAAGGTCTGCATGAATTTCGTAGATAGCGTAACGGTCATCGTCAGTTAAAGAATAGCCACCTTCTTCCGCTTTCTTTTCTTCTATGTCCGTGTGATAAGGAGTCGGGTCACCCAGTTCAACGTCTGCATAAAAACCAGCTGCCTGTAGCTTCTTCAAGTCATTTTTTGTTTTGCGCATTACATGGGTAACACGCTCGGCACTCTCAATATTAGATGCGCCGTAAGGTACAATCACATCTTCAGGCGGGATAAACCAAGCTACTTGCCTGCCTATATTCGGATCAAAGTAAACTTTCTTAAACGCAGAACCAGCTAAGCCTAACGTATACAACATACGTTCGTGCTCTGGGCGGTACTCCGTCATTACTTCAGTCAATTCATAATTCATATCAGCTTTAACGCGTAAAGCTGCATCTTCTTTTTCCTGGGTAATCTCACCGATTATTTTTGTTTTAACCGGGCCTGCTGACGGAAAAGTTTCCGACATAGACTCAGCTTGGAATCTTATCGCGGCTTCAGCAAGGACAGTGCTATAAACACCGCAGGCATCCTCCCAAGGCATGGATCGGTCTTCGTACTTAAACCCCAGCACTTCAAGCCCTTTAACGAATGTATCCGCCCACTCTTTCCGGCTAGATATGTCAGCTTCTACATCACCAAGTAAATCTTGTGAAAGTTCACGCAGCTGACCTTCATCTAAGTATTCAGCCAAGTTAGCGTCGAAAGGAGCCGCTTCAACATCTCCTTCTTCGCCGAAAGTTATCTCGATGCTGCCGTCTTCTAGTTCTACTTCTATAGGCTTGTCAGTCACAACGTCCATTTCAACAACAGCATCGACTTCCATATCTTCTGGTAGACCTTCGGGTGTCTGGTATACGCCTTTCTCGATTGCCATTTCAGTTCTCCGCCTCCCACTTGCCTATAGGGCACGAGGCTTTCGTGAAGAATACTTTTCCGGGCATTATACACCCGCACTTTTTGCACATATTTACTTTCGGCCTTAGCTCTGGGCATTCTTGGCATATACTAAGTCTTCTCTTCGCCCTTTCCTTTATTTCAGGCGTGAAAAGATGTAGATTGCTTGTAATCCACTTACGCGACTTTTCGTCTAGCATTAGTAATACGCCCCGCCGCGTCTACCTTTGAAGTAACGCTGCTCTTCAGGCTCATCAGTCGGCAAGCGTAGAAAACCACCCTGCCTAAAACGCATTAGCGCCATTATGGTGCTATCCACGTAGTCATCGTGCTCGCCCGCTGGAAAACTTGCGACCTCGTCGATCACCTCGTCAGCCCAGCGACGGTCTGGTGCCCATACTATACCAGATGCAAATAGATCAGAAACAGCGTTAAGTCTAGCCATCTTGTTATTCGGATTATTAGCCGCTCCACGTACGGGAGTATACTCATTAACCGGTATACCCATAGCTCGCAACTCGTAGATCAACGGAGCGCCCGAAGCTTTCTTTTCCACAATCAGAGAATCAGGCTCGTAGTCGTCATACTGCTCTACTACAACCCGCTTTAACTGCGGAAACTCCATCCTGTCTTTGTACGCATTCAACAAAATAATGTTTGATGTGTTGGTGTGCTCGTTATAGAACACGCCCCACGTTGTACAAGCCGAGTAGTCAGCGCGATTATTGGCCTCAAACGCCGTATCCCAGGACTGAACGATATATTCGCACTGGGGAGGTTCATCTTTATCCCATTTGTTCCACCATTCCCGCTTAACTATGGCGGAAACGTCTGATGTGGGCTGTTGTTGGTACTGGGCGTTCCATTTAGCGGCTGGAAGTTCCTCTTTCAACGCCCCCAGCTCGTCTAAGCTCCAAAATTCTGGCCACAGGGGGTTACCAGACGGCATTAACGCCGGAAATTCGATCACTTCCCACTCATCACCGCCCCTCTGGGCGGCAGATTTCATAACCTGGGCGGTCAAATCCCTCAAACCCCACCGTGTCATCACGATCACGATGGCCCCGCCAGGCTGGAGACGCTGTCTTGGCCCTGAGGTATACCACTCATAGACCTTATCGTAGATTTCCGGGTTAATGTCAGCTAGTGCAGCCTCCTGTTCCGAGTGCGGATCGTCAATAATTAGCAAATCCGCACCTTTACCAGTAACCGCACCGCCTACACCTATCGCAAAGTAGTCCCCACCCTTGCTTGTGTTCCATCTTCCTGCTGCTTTACTGTCTGAAGACAGCGTCAGATCAGGAAATATCTCACCGTACGCCTCGGAATCGACCAAGTTTCGCACTTTTCTACCAAACCCCACCGCTAACTCAGCAGTGTGGGACGTCTGAATGACCTTTTTGTGCGGGTATTTGCCTAAAAACCATGCCGGTAACAGATAACTGGCAAACTCAGACTTGGTATGACGGGGTGGCATGTTGATGATCAGCCTTTTAAGCTCTCCACGGGCCACCCGCTCGAACGCCTCGGCCATAATCTTGTGGTGCCTGCCCCCAATAAAGCTAGGCCACATCTGATTAACGAACTCTATGAACTTTTCTTCCGCCAGTTTGCGCCCTTTTAGCTTCTCCAGGTGAGTAAGCTGGGCAAGCAGTTGCTCCTGCTCTTCTAGGGATAACAGCGGAAGTACTTTCGGAATGTCTTTTAGCGATATGTTATCAAACGGACTCGTCGCCATCCGTCTTATCCTCATCCTCTGGCGTATACACGCCAAGCTCTTCGTCTAATGACTCCCCTAGCGGCACAGTCTCTACAACACTGGCATTCAGCAGGCGTTTGACTCGCGCCTTGATCTCCTCCTCTAACGAGGCAGGGTCTTTGTAGTTAATGGTAATCTCGCTACGCTCGGTAAATATGCCGATATCACTGTGCTTACCTAGTAACTCCAAGGCTTTCAATTCATAACGGGGGTCACCACAATTCGCAATTTCCATCAACTTGTTAGTGATGGCAGCCCTGGCCTGGGCAGCGTCTAACGCGAGCTGCGAGCCATACGTACGCAGGAAGGCTGCGGCGGCAAATGCCGTGTTTGGCTGGGTGAGGAGTTTCTTTTCCTGTTGCTTAACAACAGCTTCGATTAGTTCTTTCTCTCGATCTACGTCTGCTTCGTCTAGATCGAAGTTAGCGCCGAGCGCCTCTTGCAGTTCGGCAGTGTTACCTGCAACTGCCATCTCATCTAGCATAGTGTCTGTCTTTTCGTCCCGTAGATCGTAGGGGACGGGCTTATCTTTTTTTGGCTCAATGCTTACATTTGCCATAGCTTTGCAGGTAGTAGATTACCAGGTAGTGCCAAGTATATGGCGAGAAACAAAAAAGTAAACCCAAAAAAGGCCCCTGGAGCACAGTGGAGACTCGACAGGGGCAAATTAGGGAATGCTCAAGGAGTAAGAAAAATGCGTTCCCGCTAGAAACTATATAGGGGGGCGGGGTGCGAAGCAAGCAGGTACCATCAAGGGGGGTGTTTCCTGTATTGAGGGGGTGGGGTTGTGGGACAAAGTTATGGAAAAGTATGGGGGTGGGTATCGTTTGTGCGTTTTACTAAACATAGGGGGGCCTGGCACGATAATTATTTTTGGGGTCATACCCTCCCAGTACCCTTGCCCCACCCCCCAACCCCGTAATTGAAGGCGCCCCCGCGAGACCATGTTGTAGCGTAGCGGAGACATGGTCTCGCGAATTTTTTTCCGATATAAAAAAAGCCCAGTAGACCGGAATCTACTGGGCTTGGTTGGGTTTCGACTATGTTAGTCGGCGCTGCTGTACCGGTTCAGATCAATTCCGAGATCGTCGCGCAGCGTCCTGGTAATCGACTCGTTGGCTTTCTTCAGCTGCTCTACTTTCGGGTCAGCCTGGATAGCGTCATTGTTGCTAGGGTTGTTCAGGTACTTGTACAGTTTGCCCAGTTCCTGCTCTACCCGGTCGAAAGGCAGGCGATTCTTCGGCCCGTCTTCTTTGGGTTTGTTTTCATCCTGCTCTGGGTATCCGTACCGCAGCCCCTTTCCATGCTCGCGGACCCGCTTAACGAATTGACCAGGGTTGCTGTGCTTTTTGCCGTTCAACCCCTTAACCAGTTTGGCCCGTACCGGTTCCCAGATTTTATTGTCATCTGAAATCTCTCGGTATTTACATTCAAACCAGTCAATGTCCATTTGCTGATTGAACATCATGGCAATTGCTACTGAGGCGCCACGTTCTACTGATGCGGCGTCACCCACTACGTCAAGGATTCTGGGTATAGTCACCTTTCCTACCAGGGCCTCACTCATTGCTACCTGGTCAATCTTACTCGCCCGCTGCTTTCCGTATTTCTCCAGTAATTTTGTTACTTCTTCTTTGGACAGCTGCTTGCCTGATACGTCTACTATGTTGTCGTTTTGATTTTCCATTATTGGAATCTCCCTGGGGCTGCCAGTAGGCCCCGTTAAAAGTGAACTGGCTTTGCCAATATATCATATTGTCCCACGTTGTGATGAAAAATTTCCGATTGGGTTTTCAGCGAATAACATTGTTATTACTGGTACACGTTATAACGCGGACAGGCGATACCGCCCATCATGCGCGCCGCATGATAGTAATGAGAGGGGCGGAAGGACGAGAAGAACTCTGTGTACTCTGCTACTCCTAGCCCTTTTCGCCCTGGTAAGAGCGAAGCGATTCCAGGGCGAAAAAATTTTTTCCGATATTCGCCCTAGATGAGCGAAGCGAGTCCAGGGCGAATAGCGAACATGGGGTGATAGTAATGAGAGGGGCGGAAGGACAAAAAAAGCCCAGTAGACCGGAATCTACTGGGCTCGGTTAGATCGCGACTGTGTTAGTCGGCGCTGCTGTACCGGTTCAAGTCGATGCCAAGATCGTCACGTAGAGTCTTAGTGATAGCTTCGTTAGCCTTAACGATGCGCTTGTACTGGGGATCAGCCTTGATCACCTCGTCATTGCTAGGGTTATTAAGATACTTGTAAAGCTTGCCAAGCTCCTGCTCAAGCCGATCAAACGGGAGCCGATTTTTGGCTCCGTCCTGCTTATCCTCTTCGGTGACGTAGCCGTGTCTGAGTCCCTCTCCGTGATCCTTAACACGTTTCACGAACTGGGCAGGGTTGGCGTGTCCCTTGCCTCGTAGTCCCTTCACAAGCTCGGCTCGGACCGGCTCCCAAATTTTATTCTCGTCTGAAATCTCACGATACTTACAGCTGAACCAATCGAACTCCATCTGCTGATTGAACTTCACCGCTATGGCTACGGCCGCACCGCGCTCGATAGCGGCGGCATCACCCACCACATTGATGATCTGACCGACTGAAATATTCTCCAGTGAATTCTCCAGTATCTCCAAGTCGCGGCAATTAGCAATACCGGCCAAAGTCTGACCAATCTCTGAGCGAACTGTGTCTATAACGTCTTTTTGATTTTCCATTGTGGAATCTCCTCGGACCGCCAGTGAGTCCGGTTGAAAGTGAACTGGCTTCACCTTTATATCATATCGTCCCACAAAGTGACGTGAATCTTCCGATTGGCTTTTTACTGGATAACATTGTTACTTGCTGTGCGCGTTATAACGCAAAAATCCATCGACCGAGCCGCGTGATAGTTGTGAGAGGGGCGGAAGGACACAATAAATCCAATAGAATCAAGGGCTTACCAACATATTGACATGATAGTAATGAGGGGGGCGGAAGGTTTTGTTATGCGAAATGGGTAATGTTACGTGGCTACTCCTGAGACGTAACAAAAGAAAACGCTGTAACGTATTGTTATGCAAGGGAATTCCCTTGTAATGTTACGTTTTTATAATGTTACGTGAAAAATACAGCCAATCTCTTTGTTTCACCCCCCTCCTGCGTTGTTTGCATAGGGCATATGAAAATCCTCACGAGAGTATTTAATTTCTATTTTTACATAACATTATAACATTACACATAGCAACGTACCTCCAGACCGCGTCTTTACTGGGCTTCATAATGTTACGTCTAATGTTACGTTTCCGGATAATGTTACGTCCATTGCATAACATTACGCTAGCCACAAACGCACAGCACGCTCTCCATCCGTCATTGGATACACATAACATTGTGGTATAATATAATATACTGGGAATTTACCCAGAGGGGATGAGTAATCACGCGGGTTATAACCCGCACAACACATAACATTGTTATACGCCTTACGCGTTATAACGCTTGCGAGGATAACACTATGATCAAGTACAAAGCCTTAAACTTTGACCCATCTATGGGTGACCGCTGCGCGACCCTCATTCGTTGCGTATACGCACTTACACTCTACGGCCACACTAGGCGTTCATTCAATAAGCGTCCTCCGCTTGGTCGCTCGCAGTCAATTGCAGGCTATGACCGTGACACATGGGTCAACAGTGTCTGTGCTTTGAATGGCCGCAGAGTGGTCAACAACCACCACCGCTACTTACTTCCCAAACACTGCTACAACCGCCTTCATTGGATCAACCACCGATGAGCAAGATCAAACAACATCAATTGTCAGATACGCCATGTATCTACTGTGACCTACTGTTCCCTGCTGAACGGGCCAAGATATTCGACTACTGCAAACCATGCGCAGAGTCACTCAAGCTCGACAGCAAAAAAGAATTGCCCATCATTTGTCTGGGCAAGGGGGCTTATCAAGCATACAGCGTTACAGATGCTTTACGAGTCCTAAGACAAACCAACCCAAAACGCACTACCTAATGTGCAACACATAACCTTGTTATAGGAGTAACAACATGACTAGAAAGAAAGACGGTCGTAAGACCAAGCAATTCGCACTGAAAGCCTCCGTCAACAATATTAACCACTGGAATAATATGACAGACGCGGAGCGCAAGGCGCGTGTAGACAAGATGCAAGCCGGCCGCAGAAGGAAGCAAGCCGAGAAACAAGCCCAAGAGGAATGGAGTCGCAAGGAGTTTATCTACCGGCCCAGAGTGAATGACCACGAGGGCATTACAAAACCACGGCCGTTGGACATTGCTAAGACGAACATGACCCCAGTGCCTCCCACTCATGAGACCCCAGACCTAGACTTGGGCGACATCATGATGCCCGACTTTGCTGAACAGGAGAAGCGCAACCGAGCCAAAGCTGCATTCGACAAAGTGTCAGTCGCTAGGGCTTCGCGAGTATTGGTAAATGGTATTAAGGAAGTAGCTCTAAGAGAGGACGATATTGAGATCACCGCTGACGAGGAATACGTTGGCATCTCATGGCAGAAGTTGCAGTCCCTTGTCTACCAGATGATGAAGGAGATGGACAATGAATGAGGACTGGAAAGACGAGATCGTTAGCTACACCAACGAAATGGGCGATGACTTTGACATGCGTAACGCAGTCTGGGCGGAGGAGAAAACTCCGACATGGGTCGTAGCCCTTCAGGTATTAGGCGTGTTCGCCGGAGCAGTCGGTATGACTGTGGTGCTCTGGCTGTTCACTGTCCTGATGTTTTTAATTTAACCGCAGTACAACACATAACTTTGTTATCAAGAGGACAACAAAAATGTCTATTCAATCAAGCGCAGTATTAGTACGGCTCAACATATCTACTTGGGCAGCTCGCAAGAAGGATAAAGAACAGTCTGCTGAAGTAGCAGCAAGGACTGGTGCTGACTCCAAAGCGGGTAACTACACCAAAGACCTGATGGTCGGCACTCGGCACGTTAAGCAGTTGAATGATTTTGCTGCCCGTTGCCGGTTGGACTACAACTACCAGACTCTGCCGTGGGATGACCGAGGCGACAGGGTTCTGCCTACTAGCCTAGTCTTTGACTTCAAGGAAGAGCACAACGAGAAGCGCGACAACTTCTACCGTCAGCGTGACTATATCTGTGAGCATCGGGATGAACTGGTGCAGGTTGCAGCCAACTACTTGGGTGCGATGTACAACCCCGCCGACTACCCCACTGCCGATGAGATATGGGAGAAGTACAAGTGGTCACTGACCATGAAGCCGATACCCGACTCTGGGCATCTATGCTTAGACCTACCCGCGCAGGACTTAGAGGACTTACGCGTTGAGCTGGAACGTGAGAACAATGACAAGCTGAAAGCCGCAACGGAAACAGCTTGGAAGCGTTTGCATGGGATGCTCGAAGGTATGAGCCAGAAACTCACCGAATCAGATGACGGCAAAGACAAGCGGTTCCACGGGACATTCATTACCAACCCGCGTGACCTGTGTGATCTGCTGTCTCACCTCAACATCACCAACGACCCAGACTTGGAGCAGGCTAAGCAGATGCTTGAGGCTAGCCTAGCACACGCAAACGTCGATGTTCTCCGCGAAAGCCCGCACACACGAGAGCATATGAAGTCGAAGGTTGACGAAATCCTTGAGAAGTTCGAGTGGTAATCATGCACAAGAATAGACCAAGCAAGCACGTACCGATACGAGAGAGACTACCCATACGCCCATGTGTGGGTAGTAAATCGTGGTACAATAAGAGTAAGCAAGTGAGAACTTGTCTAACGAAATCTAACAAAATCTAACGAAATCTAACGAGTAAACAACACATAACATTGTTATATGAGGAACAACACAATGACTATTGTAAACGAACGAATGACTGTAACCCTTCCCCAAGCCGCTGCTCTGATTGTGGCTAATCCGGATAACTGCTTCTTACTACGTGGTGAACCCGGTATAGGCAAGTCCTCGCTCACTGCGACTATTAAAGAACTCACAGGACTTGAGACCGCATACCTTGACGTACCGAACATGGACTTGGGCGACATTGCAATGCCGGTTATCGACCACGAGACCAAGACTACCAAGTATTACCCCAACGCCAGATTCAAACTGCATGAGGGCAAGCCGGTGGTTATCAATCTCGATGAGTTTACGAAGGGCGCAGAGCCAGTACGCAATATGCTTCACCCTTTGCTTGAGACCCATAACCCAAGACTTGGTGATATTCCACTACCCGCAGGCTCATACAGATTCCTGACCGGCAACTTGGCGAGTGATGGCGTGGGCGATGCACTACAGGCCCATACCCAGATGCGCATAACCGAGGTCGAGGTACTCAAACCTAACGCCGAACTCTGGTTGGCTTGGGCTGCGGAGAATGGCATCGACCCTATTGTCATGGCATGGGTGGCGAGGAACCCTGACTGTCTGGCTTCCTATCGGGATGATGACCAAGACAAGAACCCGTACATCTTTATTCCTACGAGAATACAGGGTGCGGTGGTAACGCCACGTACACTGGCTCTGTCCAGTAACCTGATCAAGAACAGGGACAAGGTTGACCCCTCTGCACTTCAGGTTGCTCTAGCAGGTACAGCGGGTGAGGCTTTCGCTAGCAGCATCAGCCATTTCATCATGTACCACAAGAGCATGACCCCGTGGTCTGAGATTATGGCTTACCCAGAAACTGCAAATCTCCCTGAGTCCGATGGTGCGCTAGCCGTTATGGTGTTTGGTGCTATCGAAAAGATCAACGATGACAAGGAGATGACAGCGTTCATGAAGTACATACGCCGAATGGACGAAGAAATGCAGTGCGTCTTTTGTATTCGCATGGCGCGAGACAAGCGCAAGCAGGGTTTCATCTTCAAGTGTGCCGAGTTTGCTAAGTGGGCTGCCGATAACCAAGACCTGATCTAGAGCAAATAACATTGTTATACGAGGAACAACAAAATGATTAGCGAGAAAACGATACGGAATTTCAAACGCCTTAGGATAAAGGTGATGAGAGACCCAATGTTCGTTGGCCTTGCACCAGTAATGATGGTGGGCAAACGAGAGTTATCCCTTGCAGTTGCTACAGCATGTACAAATGGCAGGGACGAGATATACAACCCCGAGTTTATATTCCAGTGGGGTGACAAGGAGGCGTGCTTCATCATGGTTCACGAGAACTACCACAAAGCAGGTAGGCATCTCGAAGTGTATGACACGCTACACAGGATCGACCCCAAGCTAGCCAACGCTGCGCTCGATTTCTGGATCAACGGCAGGATCATTCTGCTCGACCCGAAAGAGACTTTGGTTGCAATGCCCCGCGATGACGAGGGCAACCCTATCGGTCTGCATGACCCCAAGTACGACGGGTGGACAGTCAAGCGCATCTTTGACGATTTGCGAAAACAGCAAAGCGAGAATGGCGGTGGCGGTGGTGACCAATCCGATGACCAAGACGGTGACGGCGACGGTCAACCCGATGACCAAGACGGTAACCAAGCCGGTGGCGGAAGCGGTGACGGTGAGGGGTTCGATGACCACGACTGGGAAGGCGCGAAGGCTATGGGCGAGGAGGAGAAACAGGAACTCAAAGCCAATATCGAACGTGCTATCCGAGAAGGTGCAATGGCCGCGAAGAGTATTGGTCAAGGCGGGGGCGGTAGTAAGTTGGGCCTCGAAGAACTGTTGATCCCTAGAGTCAACTGGCCTGAGCAACTCAAAGAGTTTGTGCGAGCTACGTGTACTAAGAAAGAGGTAAGCACATGGCGTAGGCTCAATCGCAGATTCCTACACCAAGACATTTGTATGCCGACCATGATTGGTAATTCGATCAAGGAACTTGCAGTCTGCCCAGACGTTTCCGGTTCCATGTTCTTTCGGGATCGTTATCAGAAGTGTATGAGCGAGATCGAAGGCATCGCCCGTCAACTCAATGTAGACAAGCTGCATCTTATCTACTGGGATGGTCAGGTAGAACGCCATGAAGTATACACACAGGCAACTCTAACCAACTGGCGGGACAAGACCATGCCACAGGGTGGGGGTGGCACTGACCCTACTTGCGTACCCGCATACCTGAAGGAGAAAGGTATCAAGCCTGATGCGGTAGTTATGCTGACTGACGGTGAGGTACATCAATGGGGAGTCTGGGAGTACCCAGTGCTTTGGGCTATTACCGAGCAAGGTACTACTGCTCCAGTAGGTAAAACAATCTATCTTGAGGACTGACAATGAAAGCATTAGTTGAATTTGAAGGCATTAAATACGTAATGCAAATGGAACAAGCCGTTGAAGTCGTCGGGTTGATTTCCAAGTATGGCAAGGAGATATACAAGCAAGAGTGGCAAAGGGGCGATAACCCTGACATTCACAGGGTATACGAGCGTGGCCCTGATGAGAGCAAGCACCGGCTCGAACTGCTTACGCCCGAGCTATACGCTATGGCCAAGCTAGTAGGTAAGGAGGAGTAGAGCAATGGGATATAGAAGCGACGTGGCACTTGTCATGTACCCCAAGAAACCAGAAGACTTTCACCTACTAAAGTTATACGTAGACGAAAGCCTCATTGCACCGAACCCAGAGTGGGACGAAGATTACTACGAGATCATAGAGACTGGTATGTCGGATTTACCTAAGTACATAAAATTCTACTGGGAATCCACCAAGTGGTACGACTCATTTGA
>Ga0194024_1000178_pt1 | contig 11982 bp, 13 predicted proteins | sample IW13Sep16_MG_FD_140337 | JGI IMG/M metagenome (GOLD analysis project Ga0194024, IMG submission 140337) | Freshwater microbial communities from the Broadkill River, Lewes, Delaware, United States - IW13Sep16_MG | ecosystem: Environmental > Aquatic > Freshwater > River | place: USA: Delaware...
CCGTATATCCACCTCTTGCAGGTATTATTGCTCACTCTGGTGGATCTATTGATTTAGCTATCTTTAGTCTTCACTTATCAGGTGCTGCTTCAATTTTAGGTGCAATTAACTTTATTTGTACCGTTGTTAACATGCGAACTGAAAGTCTTCCATTCCACAAATTACCATTATTTGTTTGGGCGATTTTCTTAACTGCTATTCTGTTACTACTATCATTACCAGTATTAGCAGGTGCTATTACCATGTTATTAACTGATAGAAATTTCAATACTACCTTCTTTGATCCAGCAGGTGGAGGTGATCCTGTATTATACCAGCATTTATTCTGGTTCTTCGGACACCCTGAAGTGTATATTTTAATTTTACCAGCATTCGGTATAATTAGTCATATTGTAGTAAGTGCTGCTAGAAAACCTATTTTTGGTTACCTAGGTATGGTTTATGCAATGTCATCTATTGGTATCTTAGGGTTCATTGTTTGGGCTCACCACATGTATACTGTAGGTTTAGATATTGATACACGAGCATATTTTACAGCAGCAACTATGATTATTGGTATTCCAACCGGAATTAAAGTATTTAGCTGGTTAGCTACATTATGGGGTAGTGCCATTGAATTAAGAGCTCCAATTTTATTTGCTCTTGGATTCATTTTCTTATTCACTATTGGTGGAGTTACTGGTATTGCTTTAGCTAACTCAGGTCTAGATATTGCATTACACGATACTTATTTCGTGGTAGCACACTTCCACTACGGTGCGGCGTCTAACATCGTTTTCGCCTGCTTTGGCTATGATCAAAGCTCACAAAACTCATTTATATATACATGTTAAATAAAAAATTTAATTATATTATTGTAATCTGTTTTATATCTTTCTTTTTACTAATTGCTTCATCTCCAATTTTCAGTTTATTATGGTTATTAGTGCCTACTAGCTATTTTTTATATAACCGCAATTACAAAGATATTTTTAAAATTTGGGGATTTACTATTGGTATTTGGTATTTTATTTTCACTACTTCTTTAGCCGGAATAACAATTTTAATAGGATTTGAAAACACTAAAGTAATTATTAGTTATTTGCTGAACAATGATGTTATATTTGAAAATTTATGTTTTCAAACAGTATACATATTGGATTTTTTAAGTGCTAAATTTGGATTTCCTTTATATATTCCATCTATAATTAATATTTTTAGTCTTTTTAAAAATAATAAACCACAATGTTCTAGCGAGGGAAATTCTAATAAGCCTTCTTCTTGGTGGGGTAAATCAACAAGAAAAAGCGAAGGTGAAAAAACCTTAGAAAAATGTCAAATTCTTGAAAAAGAAGTAAGAAAGACTGAGAGTATCATTCCTAGTTTTCATAAGTCGAAATCTACTTCGGATGGAGTAAAAACTACCACTTATAGTGAAACTTGGGTTCCATTTATTGGTAAAATTATTAACTGTAATTCTAGAAAGAGTACAGAATTTGAAAAAGAAGTTTATGATAGAGATTCGAAATAAAAATAAATTTTTGAAAATGATGGTATATATTGTGATAAAGCATAGTGCTTACCGGAGAAAGCTAATTTCGAAAGGGAACATAGCATGCACTAAAAGGCACTCTGAAAGAGTGAGTGCCAAGCTATTGAATAATATGGGTAGGTTTACGAATCCCAGTTACAACCTCTTGGCAGGATCTGAAGTTCCTAATAGAATCTTGGGTGTAAGAAATTACGTAGTTTTTTTTGCACTGAATGAGTCCAGTTCGCCAGTCACAAGTAGTGACCAAAAGAGGGGGAGCCCTAAGTTATTTATGAGACGAAAACGAATGGAATTCGCGATGACCCGAAATTCGAAAGAACGGGGGTTACGGAGGGTTCATAGTACTGCGTCATCTTGCAGGAAGGAACCTAGTCATGTTAGGTTTAGTAAAGATACGCTTTCGGGTGTATATAGATCTAACCAATTGGATTTATTAAGATCTTATATTATTAATAACAAAAAATGTATCAATTTAAGTAGAATTATGTCTGATCCAAATTTCTTAATTGCCGCTTGGGTTCGAATTCGTTCTAACAGTGGGAGCTTAACTCCTGCTTTGGGTAACGAAACTTTAGACGGAATACATTTGTCTTGGTTTGAGGAAACTGCAAATACCATGCGAAATGGAATATTTCAGTTCTCTCCTTCTAGACGAACCTATGTTTCTAGGCCAGATGGAAAAAAACGACCCTTAACTATACCTTCGCCAAAAGATAAAATTATTCAAGAAGCTATGCGTTTTTTATTAATGTTAGTTTTTGAAAATGATTTTACTAAAAACTCTCACGGTTGGGTTACCGGTAGAGGATGTCATACTGCTTTAAACCAAATTAAAACGCAATTTGCTCATGATAATTGGTTTATTGAGGGAGATATTGACCAACAATTTCCAAGTATTAATCATCAAGTTTTAGTTAAGTTATTGAAGACCAAAATAGATGATCAAGCTTTTATTGACTTAATATATAAATACCTTAAGGTAGGATATGGTAAGCACGTTAATAAAATAACTCAAATGCGTCTTGGAACTAGTCAAGGGGGAATTTTATCTCCTGTTTTAGCAAATATTTATATGACTCCTTTTGACAAATGGGTTGAAAGCTATCTTATACCTAAATACAATAAAGGTAGAAGAAAAAAAGCCAATCCAGTATATACAAAAATGATACGCTCTGGAAAAGTTATTAATCACTCTATCCATAGTTTGTGTTCACATGATCGAAATTATATTAGACTTCACTATGTTCGTTATGCGGACGATTTTATCATGGGTTTGAATGGTCCAAAAATTTATTGTGAGCAAATAGTTGATGAATGTAGGATTTTTTTGCTTGAACAATTAAAACTCTCTTTAAATATTGAAAAGACCAAGATAACTCACAGTCAATTAGATTCCGCAAAATTTTTAGGTTATCGTGTATATAAAACTAAGCTTTCTAAAATGAAAATATCTTATAACTCTAAAGGTAAGCTTATCCGTAGAACCACTAATACTATTTTAGACGGTCCTATAGATCAAATCGTGGAAAAGCTTAAAGAACGGGGTTACGCCAAAAAAGATGGTTCACCTACTAGAAATGGGAGATTTATCAATCATCCATTATATGATATAGTAGAGCATTATAAAATGGTGGAAAGAGGTATTCTTCAATATTACAAGTTAGCAAATAATTATGGTAGAGTCGCTGCGAGAATACATTATGTTTTTAAATATTCTTGTGCCCTTACTATTGCCTCTAAGATGAAACTTAATACCTTACGGAGGGTATTTAATAAATACGGCAAGAATCTTAGTATTAGAGATGAGTCGGGTAAAGTTATTACTAGTTATCCGACAATAAATTACCATCGACCTAAAAAATTTTTTATGGCTCCTATACTCGATTATTCTTCATTAGAAGCGTATGTTGATCAGTACGATAAACGAGTACAAAGAGGCCGTAAGAATCTTAAAGGTCCTTGTGTGTTATGTGGTAGTAATCAGAAAATTGAAATTCATCATGTTCGAAAACTTAGTAAAATTAAGTTTAAAGACTATTTATCTGTTATGATGGCTAGAATGAATCGAAAACAAATTCCTGTTTGCAAGAAATGTCATATAAAAATACATCAAGGTACATACGATGGTAAACGAATTAAATAAAATTTTTATCCAATTTTAACATGAGTGAGAGCCGTATGCAAGGAAACTTGCACGTACGGTTCGGGGTCGACTTATTGATAAGTAACGAGATCGGTAAGTTAGGCCACTACTATCTATGGGAGCTGTATTCTCTGTTTTCGCTGGTTTATATTACTGGTTTGAGAAATTAACTGGAGTAAATTACTCTGAAATCTTAGCACAAATTCATTTCTGGGTTTTCTTCGTTGGAGTGAATTTAACTTTCTTCCCTATGCACTGGTTAGGTGCTGCAGGTATGCCTAGAAGAATTCCTGATTACCCTGATGCTTATTATTTATTTAATAAAATTAGTTCTTGGGGTTCTTACATTTCAGCAGTATCTGCACTTTTCTTCTTCTTTTTACTAGCAGAAGCATTCTATAGTAACAGAAGACGAGAAAACGCTGCTGCATAGTATTGCTTTAATAATTTTAAAGTAACTAATTATTTTATTAATTCATTTTTTAAAAATATAAAATATTATATGGTATATAGTCCATTAGATCAATTTAAAATAGCTCCTCTTTTTACTTTTACATTTGCAGGTATTGATTTATCTGTTACAAATTTTTTATTAGCATCTCTTGTAACTATTTTTGCAATTCAAAGCTTTGTATTTTTAATTAAAGAACCTACAACTAACTCTTTTTTCGTTATTCCAAGTGGTTGGCAAAATTTAATTGAAAAGATTTATAGCCTTGTAACTCAGCTGTTATCAGATATTATTTCAACTGGGAGTGAAAAATATTTACCAGTAGCTATTGTATTATTTATGTTTATTTTATCTAACAACTTAATGGGTATGGTGCCTTATAGTTTTACTATTACAAGCCATATTACCCTTACTTTCTTTTTATCATTCTCTATTTTTGTAGCTATGAATGTTATTGGTTTCCAAAAGCATGGTTTAGAATTTTTTTCTCTATTCTTACCAGCAAACACTGGCTTCTTTTTAGCGTTAGTGCTAGTTCCTATTGAATTAATTTCTTTTATTGCTAAACCTGTAAGTTTAGGTGTTCGGTTATTCATTAACTTAATGGCTGGTCATAGTTTATTAAAAGTTATTGTTGGTTTCTCTTGGAACATGTTATTAGTGGAAAATTTAAAAGCAATTGCATTCTTGATTCCATTATCTGTATTAGTAGTACTAATGGGTTTAGAGTTAGGTGTTGCTTGTATTCAAGCTTATGTGTTTATTACTTTAACAGCTATTTATTTAAATGATAGTGAAGCATTACACTAAGCTAATTTAACCCACACTGTTCAAATAGCTCAGTTGGTAGAGCAAAGGACTGAAAATCCTTGTGTCGGCAGTTCGAGTCTGCCTTTGAACATTTTTTTATTGTATAATGAAAAACTATTTGTGGAATATGTTTACTAACATAAAAAATGGTCAAATGGCTAAAAAAAGCATTATTATTGGGCCTAGAAAAACCATTTGCGAGTCTTTTTTAAAAATATTATGGGATGAAGGTTTTATTTCTGGTTATAAAATTTCTTCAAAGAACAATAACAATCTTGAAATTTTTTTAAAATACACTAAAAATGGTAAACCAGTTATAAATTCTTTAAAATTTTTGTCTAAACCAGGTCAAAGAGTTTATTATTCCTCTAAACAGATATGGAAATTGGATTCATCAAAAACATTTATAATTTTTTCAACAAACCATGGTTTAAAATCAATTAATGAATGTAAAAAGAATAAAGTTGGTGGTGAGCCTTTAGTAATAATAAATTAATTTTTAGTATAAGATCGATGTTTAGTCCTAATAAATTTAAAAAAAAATATACTGTTAAAGTCCCCAAAAATATTAGAATATTGTATTGTGATAAAAAAAATATTATAACTTTCATCGGGCCTTCTCAAACAAAGTCATTAAAGTTAAAAGTTAAAGTTTTTTTAACACCTATGTTAAATTTAATTACAGTGACTAATATCCCTGTTTTTGAAACATCCGCGATATATTTAAAAAATTTAAAAAAAGTGCAAGGAACAACAGTAGCTAAAATTAAACAGTTATTAATTGAAACTACATATACTTTATACCACAGATTAAATTTAGTAGGTGTTGGTTATCGAGTTTTTTCTCACGAACAGTTAGAAAATCAAATTTATTTTAAATTGGGGTATAGTCATTTAATTTATTTTAAAATCCCAAATTCTTTGAATACTCATTGCCAAAAATTCACTAAGTTATTTATTTACGGTAATAGTTCTTTCGATACTTTGACACAAACAGCAGCTCAAATAAGAGCTTGTAAAGCACCTGAGCCATACAAAGGTAAAGGGATATTACATGATCAAGAAAAGATTATCTTGAAAAAAGGTAAAAAAATTTAATTGTCAATGAAAATAAATAAGTTTAAGTCTAAACAAATTTTAAAGTTGCATTTATTAAATTCTAAAGCATATGAGTATATATCAAAAAAGTCAAACCCAGGTATTTTAACTAATTTTAATGTAACTCAAATAGTCACTGATTTTAAAAAAGTTTTACATGTTATTTTTCAGTACCATCAAGCAGATAAGCGTATTTTATTTATAGGAATTCCTAAAAAACTAGAATTAAAAATAAATCAATTAACTAACCATGTTGCTGTTTCTAGTAATTTTGAACTACAGGGAGTTATTTCTAATAATTTAAAAATGTTAAAGATGGCTAAGAATAACAAACAATCTTTTTCAAAAGTTTATTCTAAACTATTGTTACCTAAATTAACTAAAAAACCAGACTTGGTTGTACTCTTCTCACATGAAAAAAAACAAAATATTATTAATGAAAGCCATATTGCAAAAGTTCCATTAATTCTTTTTGATTATAATGATAATTTAAAAGGTTCTGGATCTAGTAGTTTATATAATTTGCACGGAATAGGAAATAGTTTATCTAAAACTTCTAATAAGAATTTATTTTTTTTTGGGTTAAATTTTCTTTTTAAAACAGTTAAAAGAAAGCTTAAAAATCAAAAATTTAAGAAATTTGGATCAAAACCGGCAAATCAATACCAAACACCAAGAAGACGGTTTAAATAAAAATTTACATACTTAATATAGTATTATGATACAAAAAAAACGGTATAAACCTTTTTATAAGCAGTTTTTACGATTAAGAAAAAATATTCAAGATCGTCCTAAACTATTTAAGTTCAAAAAACAAAAATGGGTTAAGTTTCAGCAGTACTCAAAAAATCAATTAAAATTTTATAGACGGTTTAAGATTAAAGATCAATTTCAATTATCCGTTTCTAAATTTGCAAGTAGAGGAAATTCATTCCAGCGGAAATTTAGAAATAATTTATATGAGCGAAAAGCATTTAGCTTATTTTATGGTAAATTAAAAAAGAATTATTTAAAGAAACATATTTTAGAATCAGTAAAGTCTAAAAATACTTCTAGTAATTTTATGGATTTTAGGTATAAGGCTCTAAAATTTTTTGAAAGTCGTTTAGATACAGTTCTTTATAGATCTAATTTTAGTTTAAGTATTAAAGGCGCTTCTCAACTTATATTACATGGCCATGTTTTAGTTAATGGGTCTCCTGTTAGGACTAAATCATATATACTAAAAACAAATGATTTAATTGAAATTGCTTACAATACAAAATCAAGGAATTTAGTAAAAAAAAATTTAGATAGATCTAATTTTTGGCCTATACCTCCAAAACATTTATTAATTAACTATAAAACACTACAAATACTCTTTGTTTATAGAAATACTTCTAATCTAATGCCAGTTTTTAATCATTATTTAAATATTGATTCTATAATTACAAATATTAAGAAATATTAATTAAAATAACATTCTTTAGTAGCTCAGTGGTAGAGCAAGTGGCTGTTAACCACCTGGACGTTGGTTCGAATCCTGCCTGAAGAGATTTTTATAAAAAACAAATATATACCGCAGTTCGATTTTTCTACTTTATCTATAGTTTTATTTAGTTCATTAGTGAGTGCAGCTGTTTATTATGCTTTTATTGCATTACGGTTGTTACCTGATATTATTACTGTTCTAAAATTTAGAACAAAAAAACTTTTTAAAGAAAATTCATTAAGTTTAAACCTAGTGTTTTTACCTAATCTTTTTAGTTATGATGTTATTGTTCGAAGAAAAAACTAGTTTTATTTAATTAGTTTCAAAAACAAAAAGGGGATATAACTCAATTGGTAGAGTGTATGCTTTGCAAGCATAAAGTTATCGGTTCGATTCCGATTATCTCCAAGCTCGTTTGGTGGAATTGGTAGACACGTCAGACTTAAAATCTGATTCTATTATAGAGTATCGGTTCAAGTCCGGTAACGAGTAAATTTTAATACTGAGTGAAAAAATTCCAGTATTCGCTAATATCACTGGTTAGTGTGAAAATACGACAATTCACATGTAACGCCAAAATGATGGAATTGGTAGACATGCTAGGTTTAGGTTCTAGTTCTTTTAAGAGTAGGGGTTCAAGTCCCCTTTTTGGTATTAATTTTCATTAAGTTTAAAATAATATGGTTACAATAAATCAACTTTGTAAAAAACAAAAAAGTCGGAAAAAGAAAAGAAAATTAAATAAAGTGCCAGCTTTAGATCAATGTCCACAAAAAAAAGGAATTTGTACTAAATTAGTATTGAGAACACCTAAAAAACCAAACTCTGCTCTTAGAAAAATTGTAAAGTTACGGTTAAGTAATAATAAAATGGTTTATGCTTATATACCAGGAGAAGGTCATAATTTACAAGCTTACTCTACAGTAATTATAAGAGGTGGAAGAGTTAAAGATTTACCCGGTATTAAATATCATTTAGTTAGAGGTAAGTTAGATTTTTCAGGTTTAGCTTCTAGAAAAACTTCGAGATCGAAGTATGGTACTAAAAAAGTTAAAAAATACGTATGATTAAATCTTTAAAAGGTAACAAGACATTTAATTTAAAAGCAAAAATTATTAACACACTAATGATAAGTGGTAAGAAAAAAACAGGAGAAAAAATTTTATTAAAATTCGCTAAACTTCTACAAAAATCAAGTAATAAGAATTTTAAGAATTTAGTTCAACTAGCTATTATTAATTCAACACCTACATTTAAATTAAATGAACAGGTTGTTAAAAAAGGTAAAAGAAAATCTGTACGAAGTACACCTTCTTTTATTACTAGTGATTCACTTAGAATTATGGCTTCTTTAAAACTTATTATAAATGCTGTAAATAAAAATAAAACCTCAACTTCTTTTTATGAAACTTTAGTAAATGAGGTTTTAGCTTCATCTGAAGCTAAAAGCCAAGCTGTTGATAAGAAAAATGAATTACAAAAACAAATTTTAATAAATAAAAGATATCTATCAAAATTTCGATGGTAAAGTTTTTTATATATTAAATATAGAAATTTACGTTTAATAGGAGTTGAACCTATAACCTTTGGGACCGAAATCCAACGCTCTATCCAATTGAGCTATAAACGCATATAAAAAATTATTAAATTAGAAAATGATTCAGCAAGAAAGTATTTTAAAAGTAGCAGATAACTCTGGAGCAAAAACTGTAAAATGTATTAAAGTTTTGGGAGGGTTTAAAAAAAGATACGCTAATTTAGGAGATATTATTGTAATTTCAGTTCAACAATTGAGAAATAAATCTAAAAATACTTCAAAAGTACTTAAAGGAGGTGTTTTTCGAGCTCTTGTTGTTAGAACAAAAAAACAGTATAAAAAAAAAGATGGTTCACTGTTTTTATTACAAGAGAACGCTGTTGCTTTAATTAATAAGCAAGGTAATCCTATTGGTACTCGAATTTTAGGACCAATACCAAAAGTATTAAAGAAAAAAAAATTTGTAAAATTTGTTAGCCTTTCAGTAGGTTTAATTTAATTAAAGACATGAATACTTTAGAAAATTATTATAAAAAAATAATTAGATATGATTTGATAAATAAATTTTTTTACACTCATTTAGATGAGATTCCTAAATTGAAAAAAATTATTTTAAATTTTGGATGTAAAAACTTTGAAATTAAAACTATTGCTTCTGCTCTTCTCTCATTGGAGTTAATCACAACAAAGCAAGGTTCATTAACCAAATCTAAACGTTCAAATATTTTACTGAAGATTAGAAAAGGTTATCCAGTGGGTTGTATTGTAGTTTTAAGAAAGAAGAAAATGTATAACTTTTTTTTAAAACTTTTATCAGAAGTTTTCCCAAATTTAAAGGACTTTAAAGGGATTAGTTTATCAAAAAAACTAGGAAAAACAAGTTTTTCTTTCACATTAACTGATCTTATTAATTTCAAAGAATTAGAAAAGCAGTTTTACCTGTTTATTAATTTACCTCCATTGAATATAACTTTAATAACTAACACAAAAACTAAGAAAGAACTATTATATTTATTAACTTCTTTTAAATTACCTATTATTTCAAGTTTTTAAGCAATTGTAACTCAATTGGTAGAGTGTAACCTTGCCAAGGTTAAAGCTAAGGGTTCGAATCCCTTCAGTTGCTGATTTGGATGGATGGCCGAGTGGTTTAAGGCGATAGTTTTGAAAACTGTTGTATCTAATAAATACCGTGGGTTCGAATCCCACTCTATCCTGTTTTATTTTTAATTTTTAAATAACCTCTTATAGGTAAGGCTAAATAACATAATGGTAATGTGCGAGATTGCAAATCTTAAAATACTGGTTCAAATCCGGTTTTAGCCTTAAATAAGAGTAGTAGAAAATGATATTTACAATAATAATAGCTCTTTTAAAAATTCTTAGTATTACTATCCCAATGTTACTTGCAGTGGCTTATTTTACAGTAGCTGAACGTAAAATTATGGGAGCAATTCAAAGACGTAAAGGTCCTAATGTAGTTGGATTTATGGGTTTATTACAAGCGTTATCTGATGGTTTAAAATTATTTGTTAAAGAAACTACTTTACCAAGTAATTCAAATCTTGTAGTTTTTGTATTAGCACCTGTTCTTTCGTTTTTATTAAGTATAATTTCATGGGCAGTTATTCCTTTTGCTCATAAAGTTGTATTTGCAGATCTTAATCTTGGTATTTTATATTTATTTGCAGTTTCATCTATGAATGTTTATGGTATTATCCTAGCTGGATGGTCAAGTAACTCTAAATATGCTTTTTTAGGTGCTTTACGGTCAGCAGCACAGATGATTTCTTATGAAATTTCTATTGGTTTTATCATTCTAAGTATTGCTGTTTGTGTAGGTTCTTTAAATTTAAGTAAAATAATACTTGCTCAAACAGAAGTTTGGTTAATTGTCCCATTGTTTCCATTATTCGTAATGTTTTATATTTCAATGTTAGCTGAAACAAATAGACAGCCATTTGATTTACCTGAAGCAGAATCTGAATTAGTTTCAGGTTATAATGTAGAATATTCTGCAATGACTTTTGCATTATTCTTTTTAGCTGAGTACTCAAATATGTTACTTATGAGTGGGTTATCAGCTATTTTGTTTTTAGGTGGATGGCTTCCTCCTTTAAATATATTTCCACTATACTTTATACCAGGTAGTATTTGGTTTTCATTAAAAGTTTGTATGGGTGCAGTATTTTTTATTCTTACCCGAGCAACTCTTCCAAGATACCGGTATGATCAATTAATGCATCTTGGTTGGAAATGCTTTTTACCATTTGCAATAGGTTATTTAATGTTTACAATTGGAGTATTAATTAGTTTTAACTGGTTACCATACTAATTCTTATTTCTTTCAGAAATAATAAAAATTCATAAATTAGAATAAGAAAAAGACTTATTGTAATTTGACTAATAACATCAGGTGGAGTTATAATTGTAGAAAAAACTACAAATATTAAATAAAAAAGTTTTCTAAATGTTTTTGTTTTACCTAATTTTTCATTTAAATTAGTTAAAAACATAATAAGTAATGCTAAAAATTGACAATTTATTAAGCAAATATAATATAAGCTTGTAAAATAATGAAAATATTCCATAATTTTGGCTTCAAAAAAGATAGAAACCGGTTGAATTTCATTTGATGTTTGTTGGAAACTAAGAAAAAAATTCCAACTGAATGGAATAACAAATTTATATAATAAAATAGTGGATGCAAGCCAAGAAATAATAAATACTTGAAATGCAAGTTTTAATTTTAAAAACTCAAATGTATATAAGCCAAGAGATAAAAACATTAAAATTTGGTAGAATAAAATAAATATTGCAATTTGGTTAGCAATAAATAAGCTTAACTCAAGATATACATAAAATACTTCAGTTATATTTGTAAATATGAAGTATGGTTTTTCATAAGGGCTAATAATAGAGTTATTAGAATCTATTAATA
>Ga0194024_1000179_pt1 | contig 11971 bp, 1 predicted proteins | sample IW13Sep16_MG_FD_140337 | JGI IMG/M metagenome (GOLD analysis project Ga0194024, IMG submission 140337) | Freshwater microbial communities from the Broadkill River, Lewes, Delaware, United States - IW13Sep16_MG | ecosystem: Environmental > Aquatic > Freshwater > River | place: USA: Delaware...
ATTACTGTGGATATCGTATAAGTACCCAACATCTGACCGTCGTGAACCAGATTCCCGGATAAATCGTACACCCTAAAATTCATCGCGTGCTCATCGTCATAACTACAATAGAAAACCAATGGCTTGTCGACCAGAGATGATGTGACCTCCCACTGAGGTTCGGTATACCAATTGTTATGTTGACCTCCTATACTTGAGGTGTATGGGAATTTGTCAGGAAGCCATGGATGGACACCATTCCCTTCAATCGTGAATGAATAATCACGAGCGGTTGATGTATTCGTATGTCCCACATCGTACTGAAACCACGAGCCGAAACCAGTTGATAAACTCTTTATTTTAACGACCATGACTACAGTAAAAGATCTCTGTGTGTACGAAAACTCGTTTGTGTCAAAGAACCCAGTAAAACACGGCCGACCGTTGATATCATCCGTATTTGTATTAAACGATGTTTCAAAACTTGAGTCAATTTCAATTGTTTCAGTAGGATGATATGAAATGAGAATATTCGGGTCAGTTGGATCTAACACGAACATCAAACCATCGGTTGTATAAGAAGGGCCACTGCTTTCAACAATAAACAAATCACTCACCCCCTGAATCGCCGAGCGCCCGCCGGCGAAAGAACCGGCAGAAGACCCGAGCGTCCGCGCCCAAACGTACAGGTATCCTGCGTTGACCGTGTACAGATCCACCAGGTCGCCGTTGGTGTCGATCGCCTGGTCCAGCACGAAGGGGTTGGTCGTTGCGGGATTTACGCTCGCCTGGATCGCTGAAGCTTCCACGATCGTTCCCGCGGGGACCGAAAGAATCGGGGTCAATTTCGATTCCGCCGAGTAGATTTCGTTCAGGTACCCGCCGATACTATTTTGATGCTTTTCGTACTTGAGATCGCGCGTGAATACCGCGGCGTAAATGTCGGAATTCTCGACGCTCGAAGCGGTGACTGCGTCCAACCCGAACGACACCGTGTGGTGGTTCTGTACGGAGTTGTCGAAGGTCACGTTCTGGATCGCGCCGACCTGCGCGACGGTCGTGTCCGGCTTGTTCGTCTTGAAGTTGGACAGGGTGAAGCTGGGGGAATTGCCTCGGTGCATCACACCAAAGACCACGGAAGATGGGCTGGAAGGCGCACCCGATGTATAGCTGGTGGAGTAGTAGGACAATTTAATCGTAACCACTTTGTGAGCGTCTTGTCGCAACGCATTGTTGTACACGATGTACTCGACCTCTTTTGACCCGGCGTAAAACCCGTCGGTGTCGAGTACCTTCAGCACAGCGTAATGCGTGTCGAGCGAGTAATTGATTGCGTTGGACGTGTATGAATAACCGTTGTGCGCGGTCACTTGAGAGTTGTGCTCGATACCGTCAGTGCCGTTGATCATCATGTGAACACCGTACTTCTTCACCGAGCTGGTAGTCGCGGCGAGATTATCCGAGATGTCCGCAGGATTGGTAATCATCGGAACCAAATAGTAGTACGATGTATTGTCGCTTACGGACACGTGATTGAAATCGAACCAAATCTCGGTGCCTGCATCGTTCTGAAGGTCTACTGCGATTCCGGTGTCGTAGGAGTACGTGTGGAAATCCGTGGTATCTGTTGTCGTCAAAGCCACTGCCACAGACCCTGCGCTGGTCTGCGTCAGCGTGCCCGTCTCGCCCCCTGTGAATGTTTCCGTTGCTTCCTCAAGAGCCACCGGAGTGTACTCACTCGACACAAACAGCACGGTCGGGTACGCGTGCAAGGTCCAAGTCCCCGCGCTGTCGAGCACCGCCAGGTACACCTTGTAGCTGTTGCCCGCGGTGATGTCTTCGATCTGGGAAGAATCCCCCGTGCTGGTGAACGCCTTGGTCATGACCGCAAAGTACATGGGGACTTCAAAAACATCGTCCTGGGGCCAGGGGGTTCCCCCGAAGTTGTAATACTCGCCCAAAGCCGTGTACCGGGTCGCCGTAAAGTCCGCGTTCTGGTCGAGCGCGCCGGTGTTGACAAAAGAAAGCACCGCCGCGGGGTCGGTCGCGATGGGGTCCTTCATGGCAAACACGCGGTACGCCACCAGGTTGTTCTTGGCGCTGAAAAGCGTCGCGGACTCCACAGTCAAAGTCAGCTCGACGGGATCCACCGTGACCGCATTGAGTTTGGGGAACGCGTCCGGATGGTCGAACCCGTTGGCGGCGATATGGATGGGATGGATATTCCCCGTGGTGTCGCCCTGGGCCCAAGCGTACGCGTACGCGGTCCTTACAGCTGAGAAATCCACCAGGTCGCCGGTGAGATCCAAGACCTTCGGGAAAGCGCTGGGAATGACCACCCCGGTTGCGGTGGAGTCCAATCGGCTGGCGAGGGTCACCTTCGCGGCGTACGGCACGCTCGAAGGGCTCGGGGCGGACACAGTGGTCACCGGATAAGTGGTCGCCACGGCGTAAAAGGACACGGTCTCGGAATGGTTATCAGGCACGTGCAGGTCGATTTGCGTGATGTCCGCAGCGACGGTGCCCGCGTTGAACGCCACTTCCATATTGATAATGTAAGGCGTCGTGGAGGAGCTAATCAGACCGTCCCTGCGCGCGATGTTGTACCCACCGCCACTCAGCAGCGCAATCATCACCACCGTGTACATTGTGTCCAGCAGGACCGCCGTGGTTTGCAAAGGGACCATAAAAGGATCGATGTACACCGTGGGGATTTCCTCCGCGGTGAAAAACACCTGACCGTCTTGGACATCAATGGTCGTGGGCTGAATGTTGTTGTTCACGAAAAAGTTGTAAAGGTCCGCGTCGGACTTACCCGCGACTTTCTCACCCAGGAATGCGGCCAGGTAGTACCCGTCCGCGTCGTCAAACACGGACACCGCGCCCTGGATGGTGTTCACACCGGGGACCACAATGGCGTCGTGGAGACCGGGGTAAGGGGTTACCAAAGCGCCTTGCTGGTGAGTCTTGTGGCGAATGTTGGACTTAATCACGCCCTGCTTGAGCCACGCGTAAATGTGCACCTCGTTGACGTACCTCGGGTTCACCAACGCCCCCGTGGTGTCCATGACGCTGTCCAGAACCAGACCGGTCAGAGAAACGCCCGAAGCCCCTTCGGGGACAGAAAAGCTTGACCCCGTAGTAAGCTGATTGACGGTTCCCACCGCACCCGTTTGACTGCGCGTGTAAGCGCGGGCTTCCAGGACCGCGTCGCCTCCGGAAGGAAAACCGACGGCGGACACGTCGAACGTAATGGTCCCGTCGGTGGCCGAAATGACCACGTTGCTAATGGACTTGACCCCGAAAGTGAAATAAATGAACACCGATTCCACCAGTTCGCTAACGGTCTGCGACTCATTTTCCGCCAAAAGCACCACCTTGTACTGCCCGTTAGGACCAAACGCCTCGGCGGTGTTGGTGTCCGTCAGCGCATTAGCAAAGGAAAGTCCAGAAATCTTCGCAAGCTCTCCGAGACCCAATGGAACCGAGTAAGACTGCACCGCTCCGGTCTGGGCGATACTGTTCTTAATCAATGTTGCTGTGGCAACTATTTCGCTCTGGACGATCGCCACGTAATAAATTTGAATGGCTTCCTGGGTCGCCTGGAAAGAAACATCCACAGAAACGTTGGGTGCGGAAACCACGGGGTCGGAACTCACACGCTGATAAAAGGAAGTTCCCAGAGAGTGCGACACGGTGGTCTGTGCGACCGCGGAATTGACTCCATTGTCGTGCACCCACGCGTACAGGTACACCTTGTTGGTGTCCAGGACAACCCCATCGCCGTTGTTGACACTCGTGATGGTCAAACCGGAAAGTGAATTCAGAGACACCAGCGAAGTAATCGTAGCGCTTTCTACAAAGTCGGTACTTGTTGCCGCGGGATCCGCCACGGGCACCGTGGACGCCGCGACACGCACCTTCCCGGGCCCTTCCGCCAGAACGTTCGCCCCGATCGTGATTTGGTCGTACGCGGGTGAGTACGCCGCGGTCAGACCGCCGTAAATGCCGGGGACACCGCTTGTAGGCTCTTGGTTGTACACGAACGCTTTGGTGCTGCCGTCGCCGGCCACCGCCAGAAGAACCACATTGACCGGGTCTCCGGGACCGATGCTCGCCGTGGTCGTTTCCCCAGTAAATTTAGTCAAGAGTTCCACGTTCGCGCTGTTGACAAAGATGTCGTTCGCGGCTTGGTCCAGGTCGGTCAAGTTGTTTGCGGAAAGCAAAGGGGTATAGTCCGAAGGGAAATAATTGTTGTCCAGAGCAAACACGTGGAACTTGTCAACGTTTCCTCCTTCCAAGCTGGAATTGACGATGCTCAGATCGCCCGGAGCAATCACCAGACGGTTGGTGTCGTAAGACACATTGTCAATCTTGGGGTACAGACGGTCCGCCGGGTTCAAGACGTTCGATTCACGCACCGCGGACCTTTTGCTGGTGTCCCCGCTGTTCTCGATCCAAGAATACACGTACGCGTTGCGCGTGTCGGACGCGTCGTGGACGTCGTTGTTCGAGTCGATGATCTGGTCGATAAACACGTTGGACACCGACACCAAACCGAGCGTCGTCTGCGGAACCGACACCACGGCGGCGCTGGTAGCAAAGCTCAACGGGTCCGACTCAGGATACGTAAAGGCAATCAGTTTGAGTTGGTCGTTGATGGTGTCCTTAATGTTCAGGTTACCACTGGTGACCTCGATGTTCCCGCTGGTCTCGTGGAAGCCAACCGTAATCAAAGACACGCCCGAAGCGTCCGGGGTGAACTCCGCGCTGCTGTGCACGGCTCCCGATGCGGTGCACACGTTGACAAAGTACTTCTTGTTGATGTCCAAAACGAAAGAAGGATCCACAGAAGGGTCCACGACCGAAATGCCGTCGAACCCGTTGTTCACGCTCTGACCCATCGCCTGGTGAATTTCACATCTGGCAAACAGCTTGACATACGCTTCAAAGTTTTCCACAACGACAAAACCGTCTGCGTCCTGAGAATACACCGCTGTGCCACCATGGGTGGCTGCGAAGTACAGCGGGTGACCTGGGTTCGCGGTGTTGTCAAAGACGTACCGGTGCCCTACGATAAACTCGGGCACTGAAGGGGAAAAGGAGTAATCACCGGAAACCACAGACACCGTGATGCGATGCTCCAAAGGCAGGTTCACCGCGGACCCGAAAACAAAGTCGTGGTTTTCCAGAGACGCCACTTCGTTCGCGGGAACGGAAACGACGTGTTGGGTGAAAGCGCTCAAGTCCGCCACCTGCACATTCAGAGGCACACCGCCTTCGGTCAGGCCCACGTACACCTCGGTAAGGTCGGTCGCACTGTTGTTAAACACGGACACCACTTGGGCGGTGATCTCGTCGTAGCTCATGGAAACGGTCCCAAACTTGGCGAAAAGCGCGGTATTGTCCGGTGCTGCGCGGGTCAGGTCGGACAGTGTCCCCAGGTCCTTGGTGAAGGTGTAGCTCTGGTCCTGGGTCGTCACCTTGCCACGGAGAAACAGGTGATTGACGGCGTCCACGGAGTACCCTTCGCCTGTCGTAGCAATCGAAAAATCCACGGGAGACCCTTCGGTGGTACTGCTGAAAGGAAAAGAAGAAACAGCCACGTCGCTCGTGGTGGTTAGCGCGAGCTCCACCTGGGTGCTTCCTGCGGTTACAACAAAAGGATGGCCGATCAAGGTCACCTGGCCGGACACGGTCGAACCGTTAAACACCACGTCAGAAACGGTCGCGGTGGGATTCCCGGAACTGTCGATTAGTTTGGACCCCACGGAAAGCACGGGGTCCTCCAGGTTGGCGTCCAAGCGGGCAATTGCGGAATTCTGAGCGGCGTCCGCGGTTTCCAAAAGCACCAGCACGTCGTACTCTTTGGCCGGATCAAAAGCACCGGCGGAGTAGACCACCGTCTGTTCGATCACCGTGTTGGGCTGACCGCCTACGATCGCCACGGACTGTCCAAGCGCAGAAAGGTCGCCTGTGAAGGTTTCCCCGTGCACCACCGGCAGAAACTTGAAAGCATTCGGCGCCGATCCCGCGCTGAAACCGGTGAGGTCCACGGAAAGATCCCCCGCGTCGGTCACGCGAACCTTCTTGACCCGCGCGTGCGCTTTATTGGCGTCGTGAAAGTACGCGGAGTCCGTGGTCGTGCCCTTGTGATTGTCGCCGATACCCGAAAGTGGCGTTTCGCCGCTCGCAGCCAGCTTCTTGGTCACAATGAAAATCTTAAAGGCGTTCACGTCGTGCACGTCCACCAGTGTGCTCGAAACGTTCTGATAGTCCACGGAGCTAATCACCTGGGTCAACGAGTGATTTGCGTAGTCCGCGTCAAAAGGAACAGATACAGTCTCCTGGAACAGCTCGCCGGCCGGGACAATGGTTCCCTTCAGCACCTGATCCAAGTACCAATGGGCCTGCTCGTCGGTCGTGTTGGGGTCCACGAACGCCATGGTCGCGTACAGCACCTGGTCGCCGGTGGTGCCCGAAAAGGCGGTCTCGATGTTCGAAGAAACCGTCAGAGTGTTTTCCGGTTGGCCGTCGACAAAGGTGGTAATCTGGTTCAGCGTGATGTCGTTCAGGTTGCTCACGTTGTATCCGTTGTGGGTCCCGGCGTTGGCCACAGACACCAACCCGAGCTCGTTTTCCACACAGACAAACACCTGATAGTCCACAAAAGCGTGCGGGATGGCTTCTACGGAATTTATGTCTAATTGGCTAAAAATATTCTGTGCTGGAACAACCCCGCTCACAGGCACAATGGCGTTGTTCGGGTCTTTGGGCACCGCCGTCTGGAGCACCGTCAGAGAAGCCTTGTGGTCGTTGAAGAAGGACCGAATGGCCGAATCATCAAAGAGGTCTTCCGGCGCTTGGACCGCCACGGCGTACACGGTGGCCCCATAGTAGCTATCGACGTTCGCACTCACGTCGATTTGGAAATCTGGCATCCTTTTTTTGTATAATTCTAAAAATATATTTTAAATAATAAACAAATGTCCGGAAGCGCAGAAAACGCTTACCGTATAACCGTTTCGGCACAGGTGAAGGACAACTCCGGAGGCACCGCGTACGCCTTTGCGGTTCCCGCCGGGGCGATCGCAAACGAGTCCCAGATTTTGCAAAAGATCAAGGCCAGACAGCTGGTTCCTGAGACCCATATGTTCGAACTCGGCGCTTTCGGCACCAATTTCACCACATTGACTGGCAGTGTCGAAAACTTTGTCAATTGGGACGACCTGTCTGCGGCCAACCAGGCGCTGATCAACTACGACGGCCCTGCCGGCGTGGGTTCTTACGACGTGTACATCTACGCCATCGACGCTTTCAATAATCGTGCCGTGCAAAAGCACCCGCTGAGCCCGATCCAGATGACGTCCGAAACCATCACGATCGCTGAGGTTACGGATCTGTTTATCGGAGACGCCAGCACCATCGAGTTCGCCGAGCACCGCAACCTGGCTGTGCCGGACCCCACTCTGAGCACGGAAAACCCGTTGTTTGATTTCCACAACGGAAGGACGACCCAGCTTTACCTCATGGAGCCTGTGCTGGACAAGTCCGAGTTTGTCGTGGACTCCGTCAAGGTGGTGGCGCTGAAAACGGCTCCGACCACCGACGCTCAGATTGCCACTTTCGCCGAAACCAATGGCACTCTGGTGGTATCCTTTTCTGAGATTATCACTCCCGCTGGAAACACTTCCTTCGGCCCGGGAGCAACCGAAACCGCGATCCCGAAAGTGTTTGACAGCGTCAGCGACACCACCGGTAGTGAAATTCTGACGATCGGCGAGGAGTACAAGGTTTACTCGGTCATTCGCAACCACGGTCTGAACAAGGACCACGTGCGTCTGATTCAAACCGTCGCCGCCGGCACGCTCCCTGTCATCACCGACGCCACTGCGCTGATTAAGGAAATCTAAGAAAGTATTTTTCATTCAGGGTGTGTTTTCGTTAAGTCATTATTAAAATGAACTCTTCAAACAAAAAATAAGGAAAAAAAGTTCGTTGTTTGTTTTTGGGGAATTTCGCGTCCGCTTTAAATAAAACATTTCAAAAAAACAAACATCGTGTAGGGACTCTGTTAAAAAAATCAAATGGATCTCATTTCACGTCGGGCGCAAAACGTGGTTTATAATTAAAGACATTATCACGTTTCCTGCTTTTCATTTTTTTTTAACATTTCTGGTCGTGAAAGGACTTTGTTAAAAAAGCAAATGGATTTTCATTTCACGTCGAGGTAACAAAACGCGGAAATGAACATATACTAATCCGAGTTTTGTTACCTATTTCATTTTTTTAAACATTTATAGTCGTGAAGGGCGCTCAGCGGCAAAGTTTTTTTACAAGATGGATTTCGTTGCACGGCGTGTGTGCCAAGTGTCTTTTTATATTTGGTTAAAATGTGTATTTGGTAACATTTTTCAGTTTTTAACAACCACGTGAGAGACGACTCGGTAAAAAGAAAACAATCGTGAAGGGACTCAATTAAAAAAAAACAACTTAAAAAACCACTTAAAGGATTTTGTTATGATTATAATAACGTACAGCAAGTATGATTACCAAACAGGGGTACACCACACTTGTGATGAAACTCTCTGCTGATACAGACCTATCTGAAGACAAAATCAAACAAATTGTTACGGAATCGTTAAACTATGACCCGGATGCCAGTACGTATGATGAGTACAGCAAAAGGTACTACGAAACTCACAAGCATAACGAGCAATTCAAAGAAGCCCACAACCGACAAAGTAAATTGTACTATGAACGAAATAAGGCACAAGCTCGCGAAAGGAACCGTCTTCGCATGAAAGCTCGTCGAGCTGCAGAGAAAGCCCAACGAGAGGCTGAACAGGTAGAGAACATCATTCAACCAATGTGCGTAGGTGTTTAAATCAGTAAGGTTAGTGGTAAGGAAAAATTCAATTAAAGAATAAAATGTGTTTGTGTAATTATAACAACAGATCCTTTAGGGATGGACTCGGATCTCGCTCAACACATTCAATATCACACAGTGGATACTTCGGACTGGTCTGACGAAATCATCTACCACTACGCCAATCGGATAGAGACCGGTAAATATATGACGACCAACAGCATCGACCGTTTGTGTGCCATGACAAGCCCGGACTTGATGTACCCACACACCAAGACGGAGATTTTGGACCACGGCAGATGGATCAAACCGTTCTTTGACCTGGACGTTGGTTTGCAACCGAAAACACGCGTGACCAAGAAGTTGATTCTCAAACACCTGATTATCGGGAAAACCGCCATTGATACGTTTTTCAAACTGTTTGACCCGGACTTTAACTTTATGACCGACCTGGTCATCGCCCAGAGACACGGGATCAAAGTGAAAGAGGATAAAGAAGTTCCCAGCATTTCGTTTCATTTTGTCGTGAATAACGGAACCCGCACCAAGATGGAGCACATGGATCAGATTATGAAAGATTTTCATTGTTTGAATTCTGTTTTCGACACATCCGTGTACAACGACGGGCGCAAGTTTTGTATGGTTTACGGAAAGAAATCTGACAAAGATTTGCGTCGCAAGATGCCGCTCAACGGTGAGCACAAAGACCACATCATTCAACATGTGCCCAAAGAGTACAACAAAGTACTCAAATACGTGTCACGATGCTCGGTGGAAGTAGAGGACCGAAACGGCAAAAAGAGCATTCGGGACATTCCGGAATTGAGTGACATCAAACCGTACACGCTCCCTGAGAATATGGACTACCATTTCGACAAGTACGACGTGGAAGAACTTGTCAAACGTATTCCGAACAACAAGAATTTTGAAGATTGGAACGTGTATTTGTCACTGGCGTACGCACTGAAAGAGTGTGGCCAGCTCAAACAAACCCCTTTGTCGGAAGATGATCTGTTGAGGATTTTTCATCGGTTCAGTGCGACACACGCAAAGTACAACGCAACAGCCGTGGATAAAATTTGGGCCCGTGCGAAAACGCACCATTACGATCTTGGTATTTTCTATCTTCACAAACTGCTTGAGTTGAACTACCCGGGATTTTGGAAAGCGTATTACATAAACAATGGTAGTAGTTCAATACAAATGGACACGGCTGAAAACCTATTAAAGTACTATGAGTTGTACAATACAACAGCGATGACGCGATATCGGGAGGACGAATATAATATCATGTGCATTAAGGCCGCCACTGGATGCGGCAAAACGGTTCAATTGCTTGAAACATTGGAGAGGTTGAACCCGTTAAAATCCATATGTGTAATTTCTTACAACCGAGTGCTCTGTCGCAAATATTTTGCAATGTTCAAACACTTGGGATTTGACCTTTACAGTGACTTACCGACTGGTCCGATCCGTTCGCATCGTCTTGTTATTTGTTTGGATTCACTCGAACGCCTCAGGGACAATACATTTTACGACTACGTCATCATCGATGAGGCTCTGTCCGTCTTCGAGCACTTTGACTCCGACACGATGAAGGACCCGTCGGCGATTGCGACTGTTCTCACAAAGATGCTTCTGGTTACCCCACAACTATTGATGTTGGACGCTTACATCGACTCGCTCACGGTATACGATGTGGTGAAATGGTTGGAGAGAAAGCGTGGGGTCAAGGCTTTCTGGAGTTGGAACCAGTACATTCGTGAAACCAACCGAAAAGCAACCTTTATATCTGGAGAAAGCACCACGAAATTCATTAGCCACGTGTGCTCCGAACTCAAAGAAGGGAACCGCATTGTCTGTCCGGTGTCCAGCAAGAGCACGGGGCAAAAGTTGTACGACGTAGCAAAGACTATGTTTCCTGAACTCAAAATTAAGTTTTATCATTCGGAGAGCAGCCGTGCCGAGCTACACCGCGATTCCATGAACACCAACGAGGCTTGGAAAGACGTTCATCTGTTAATCTACACGCCGACCATCAGCGCGGGGGTTTCGTTTGAACTTCCGTGGTTCGACAAATTGATTGCTTTCTTTGAGAGCGATTTGTATCACGCGTCGGTCAGTACGTGCTTCCAACAGCTGTTCCGTGTTCGGCAGTTGCTGTCCGGGGACATGATCATGTACACCGACGTGACCGAGTTTACCAATTTGACGGTGGCCGATGACGAGATTGAGAACCACCTCCAACACAAATGCAAGAACGTTAGCCGTCTGTTTTCTTCCCTGACAGACGTGGACACCAACGGGGACTATTGTTTCAAGACCGACACGATGTCGTTCCAAATTCTCAAAAACAATATCTTGTCTCGGAACAAATCATTGATGTACTTTACGACAATACTTGAGAAAGCGCTGGTCAAATACAACATCCCGGTAAAACACGTGTCAAAAAGTCCTGAAAAAGTGGATCAACAAATGGAAAAAGACATCACGACCTCGGTGTGTCAGCGAGATACTTCGTTGCTTGAAAGATACACGGACGCTTTCAGGACAGATCGCCATTCGCTCGTGTTGCCCGACGAGCAGATGAAGGACGTCGACATGAAAATCCGCAGAGGTGTGGAGGACATCGACGAGGACACACTGATTAAGCGAAACATCACGATGAATCTCGGAAACTGGAAGGCGTCCATTCACAACATAACGGATAGTTTTTACAGCAAGTACATCCTGACGACCAACAGCAAGGAACAGAGAAAGGCGAACGACGAGTACATCAAAGCGACCCGTTTCCGGCGCATGGGAGACGCCATTGAGGTGGATATGCAGCGTTTGCAGATTATGATGAACAACCGGGTCGACAACAACATGAACGTGTATCGGAATTTACAGAAAACGGGGATGCAGCAGATTATTGTTGCCAAAAAAATGCTTCGCCACGTGTTTGAGATGACCGATTTCACCAAGCTCAAGGACAGTTCGATAAGGTACAAGAACACGTACTGGAAGCCTCGGTTGGTGGCGTACCTTAAGACCATATATGGTCCGGAGTTTCTGTTTATACTTCAATTGTTTGACCTACACAAAGACAGAACGACTAAGAAAGGAGAGCGACTCACGTAC
>Ga0194024_1000181_pt1 | contig 11944 bp, 13 predicted proteins | sample IW13Sep16_MG_FD_140337 | JGI IMG/M metagenome (GOLD analysis project Ga0194024, IMG submission 140337) | Freshwater microbial communities from the Broadkill River, Lewes, Delaware, United States - IW13Sep16_MG | ecosystem: Environmental > Aquatic > Freshwater > River | place: USA: Delaware...
GATATAATTCTTGATAATGTATTCCAAACCGCACACAACAATACGATCGTCCCCTACAGTTTTGCCATCAATTTTCATTGGTCCTCTAAACTCACCATAAGCAACCATCTTTGTCGCGTTATCAGGATACATGTTGGGGTGACCTAATTTGTACGAATCGGTCAACAACATGATCGGTAAATGATTGTTCATCAGGGTGTTGTTATTACCACAATTGTCGTCCTCTTTACCAGTAGATGCGTTTGTTGTTACTGATGCTGATTCTGTTTTTGTAAAAAATGATACAGATTCACCAAATTTATTCTCTGCCCACATTTGTAATCGCAAAAGATGAAATATGGTGTCTTGTTTGTAAAGTTCGTCAGCATTATTAGTAATTGTGTTTCTGTCTATTTTGTTTAATTCTTTATCGGTAAAAAGTGTTTTAATTTCTTCATAAATTGCATTTATATTTGTTATATTATTATTATCATTATTATTATCATTATCATAATTGATACTGAAATTAATTGTTTTATTTTTATAGTTTAGTTTAATTATAAAATCACCAGTTTCCTTTTCTCCATTTGTTGTTATATTTTTTGGTTTTCTCGTTCTAGCACTAAATACATTTGTTCTGGTGTCAAATGCAATATTACTCTCTTTTTCATTAAAAATTGTATCTTTTTTTATTAATAACGTCAAAAATCGTATTACAAAATCTAAAATGTTCAGATTTTTTACGATCATTTTCTCTTCAGTATTTTCTCCTCTGTTTATTTTGGCAAATCCTTCAACTGTAAACTGATTGACATCATTATATAATATAGTCATTGGAAATCTATGTAACACATAATTAGCTTCTTTATATGTATCTGTCATTGTGTATATCTATTTATTAAATAAAAAAAAGATTTAAAATTGTCAATTCTGTAAAAGTTTAAAACGCTTACGGCAAATGTAAGCACAGAACGATTTGTTCCACCCCATATATACAGGGAGTCCTGTTGGTATTTTTACAAAACAATAAGAACAATACATGTCTGGATAAACATATACCCGAATTGGTTGTTTCGTTGATGACATATTTTACTTTAATTATTTAATTAATTAATAAAAATTTTTAAATAGTAAAATATTCGAAATTGGATTTAAAAATTTCAAATGTATAAAAATGATAAATGGTGGTAATATATGTAATATATTAATATGTGGTTACCACAAAGATTGTGGTTTTGATATAACTAAATTTATTATACTAGATATAGTGAACAGCAACAAGTTTCGTTGTTTCACAATTAACGAAATAAACATAGACACTAGCGATAACTTTTTTGATGTATACGGTTCGTTAAGATATTATGATTATGTCATTTTGTGTCGTAGAAATGTGTTGGATATAACAACTGATTCATATACGATCGGTAAATACTTGGAACAATACAACTGCTGGACATTGTTTGCATCAGTTGTTTTAGGATATGAAGAATCGGTTAAAACATTGTACAAGAAATTGAATCGTCTGTTTAACAAATTAGATCCTATACCTGAAGATAAGAACCTCATAGAAAACACCAAATTATTGAATTTTTTGAGATCAAATGATTACTTATAATAATACAGAACTGTTTTTTTTACCACATCGTGATCGACGATCGGAACTGCGTATTTTATATTAGGATATTCCTTATATAACTTGTGCCATTTTTTGATAACCTTACTCTCAACATCCTTCAACTCGTCTACCCATTCCTTTATATATTTGCATTCGTTATCGAATCGTTCAATCTGTGTCCACGGATTAAAAATCCTAAAGTACGGTGACGCATCCGTACCTGTACCAGCAACCCACTGCCATCCTCCGTTATTCGAAGCAGGATCGTAATCCACTAATTTGCTCGCAAAATATTTTTCTCCTCTTCTCCAGTCTATATGCAAATCCTTTACCAAAAAAGAAGCGGTGACCATACGAAGTCTGTTGTGCATATATCCTGTTTTATTCATTTGTCGCATACCTGCATCCACCAATGGAAACCCTGTTTCACCCTTACACCATGTATCGAAATGATCGTCATCGGTTTTCCATTCGATATCATTGAATTTTTTATTGAATGTTTCATTCGATGCGTGGATCATTCCGTCTAACACCCGATGATTATGATAAGTAATGTAAGCATAAAACTCTTTCCAGAACAACTGTTTGATTAGATCCGTACGAAGTCCGTAAACGTTTTTTATCAAATAATAAGCTTCCCTTATACTAACACATCCAAATTTCAAATAAGCACTTAATTCGGTGGTTGAATTCGCATAAGACGGTATATCTCTTTTAACGGTATAATTATCAAACACACCATTTTTAATATGTTTAAATTTTGATAATGCGTGTGCACGACCACCGCGTACATTCAAATTTTTATTATTGTATTTTGTAAATTTATTTAAATTAGGTAAATTACCAACAGTTTCAACTGTTTCTTTGTTCAATTTTTTAGTATATGGAGGTATGATTTGTTTGTAATATTTCAAGCATTTATTATAAAAGGGGGTGAATACCTCATAATTTTTTTTTTCAGTAGTTTTCACCAGATCTATTGGAAGCAATGTATAATCTTCGGCGGTAATTAGCTTTATATTTTTTTCTAAACAATATTTCTTGATTTCTTCGTCCCGTTGAATAGCATACGGTGTGTAGTCTCTATTAAAACAAATCGCTTTAATGTTATCCAGTTTTCTATAAAAATGTTTATCTTCAAAAAAAGACAGTTTGTGATTGACATTCTCATTCAATTCCACTAAACTCTCTATCATAAACTGAAAACTGTTTTCCGAAAAATATTCGTTGCGCTCTATTTGTTCGCTCGTGAATGTAAAAGCTAAGATCAAGTTGTATGGATTTTTTGGATTCTTTTTATTTTGTGCAAATTCTATAGCTTCATTTAATGCTAAATTGTCCATTATTCTAAGATCCCTTCGAAAAATGAAAAGTACAGACATTTTATTACATAATTTAGATAATTAAAAAATATCCTTAAACAATAAATAAATATGATTGGAAAATATCTTTCTAGTACAAGTGATGCTATCGCCGAACAATTTAAAGTGACATTTTTTAAAACAGAAGACACTTTTGCAACAGAAGAACAAACAGAAAAGAATAGTTTTAAAATAGATATAGCATATATATTAGCATATTTGCTAGTTATAACAATAAATTTGTCAATAATATATTACGCAATGAAATACGCCTGTGAATCCGGTTTATCGTTATCCCAATTTTTATTAGCGTATTTTTTCTCATTGCCTTATTTGATTGTAAAATTTATAATGACCAAATCTAAAAAGTAAATATCTAGTCAAGTTCCTCCAATCCGTCTTGTGTTATAGGTTCTGGTACATCATCAGGTACTTCTTCTTCTTCTTCTTCTTCAACATCCGCGTTAATACCTAGACCAATCATTTTATAAATACGAGACGAGAAATTGCTAGGATCTTCGTGACTGTATCCCGACGCCACCATTGCTGTATCATACATTAGTTGAATTACATCCTTCATAATGTGTTCATTCATAGAAGTTTTCTTGATACCTTCTTGAAGTTTCATAATCATAGGATGGGTGGGATTAATTTCAATAATCTTCTTCCCACCCATCATACTCATGTTCATATTATTTTGAAGGGTTTGTGCTTTCATGATGCGTTCCATATTGGCGCTCCAACCGTATTCACCCGATACAATACAACAGGGAGATGTGCCGAGACGCGACGACACAACAACCTTCTCAACATCTAGCAATTCTTTCATTTTTTTGCAAAGATGATTCTCGTAATCCTCATTCTTTTCTTGGAAAAGTGTGTTATCTTTCGTAATGTTAATCATCTTCTTACCATCAAACTCTTTTATATGTTGTGTCATGTACTCATCAATAGGATCTGTTAGGAATAGCACATCAAACCCTTTTTGTTTGATACCATGCACAAACGGGGAGTTCTCTACCGCTTTCCTTGACTCGCCCGTAATATAAAAGATGTGTTCTTGATTCTCTTTCATGTTATCTACATAATCTTGTAGAGAAATACGCTCTGTGTTATTCGATGAATGGAATCGTAGCAGTTTTACAAGCTTCTCACGATTATTCGCATCTTCGTGAATTCCAAGTTTGATACTTTGATGGAAGTTGTCGTAGAATGTATTGAACTTAGTCTTATCATCACTCTCTGCAAGTTCGTTAAACATCTCAATACATTTTTTCACAAGATTCTTACGGATGACATTCATAATTCTGTTCTGTTGAAGCATCTCGCGAGATACATTCAATGGCAGATCCTCACTATCCACAACACCCGTGACAAAACTCAACCATTCCGGCATCAGCTCCTCACACTTATCCATAATGAACACGCGTTTCACATACAACTTAATGTTGTTCTTCTTTTTGTTGTTACTGTTAAACAAATCAAACGGGGGGCGCTTAGGAAGATACAATACCGATTTGTATTCGACTTGACCTTCCGCCACAAAATGTTTAAAAGCAAGATGATCGTCCCAATCGTTAGAAAGAGATTTGAAAAACGCGGCGTGTTCCTCATCGGTTACTTCATCAGGCTTGCGCAACCACACTGGTTTTTGTGTGTTCAACTGTTTCCATTCCGTAATCTCCTCGGTCACCGTTTTCATCCTAGGTTTTTTCTCATCTTCACTCTTATCTTGTTCTTCGGTTACATCCTCGATTTTACCCTCTTCCGTATCATCCTTTTCTTTTGCATCCGCCTCTACCTCTACCTCTTCACTTTCATCGGGTACTTCCTTAGACACTGTACGAACCGTCCATAGATTAATCGGATAATTGATGAACTCCGAATGTTTCTTCACAATTTCTTTGATTTTCTTCTCCTCTAGATATTCTAAACAATCCTCTTTCATTCCTAACACAATACGAACACCATGCTCCGTCGCTTCGTCTTCGAGCTCTTCAATAGTGAACGATCCTCCGGCGTTGGATTCCCAACAATGTTTGCCAGAATACACTTTCACATTGTCGGCGACCAGATACGCAGAATAAAAACCAACACCAAACTGACCAATCATACTCACATCAGTACCAGCTTGAAGCGCTTCCATAAATTGTTTCGTGCCAGAATTAGCAATTGTTCCCAAACATTTGACCATGTCATCTTTCGTCATACCAATACCATTATCTTCAATAACAAGAGTTTTATCTTCCTTGTTTCCAGTAACTTTAATGTTATACTCACGCAATTCGGACGCATTTTGTAGAGCGTTAAATCGTGCTTTATCAATGGAATCAGATGCATTACTAATCAGTTCACGAAGAAACACATCTTTATTGGAGTAGAATGTGTTGATAATCAACGACATAAGTTGATTGATTTCTGCTTGGAATGCGAATGTTTCTGAAGGCATTTTGTTCACTTGGATGTATAAATTGTTTGGTAAATATTTAAGTAAGTTTTCTTTGTTTAATGTAATAGAATGAAAACATTACTTTTTAAGGAATCTATCGAACTTGTAGTATTGTTATGTATAATTATGATCATTTTCAAACAATACAATATAATTTTTACAGCGTGTTTAGTAATACTAGGAATGTTAGCTTTCTTCTATCGTCTACCAAAAAGAATGAAACCCGATTTTGACGATACGATTATTACTTCTCCTAGTGACGGTACCATACTTGATATTTCAACAACAAAAGAAGGGTTGTACAAAATATCCATTTACTTATCTATCTTCAATGTTCATACACAATGGTATCCTGTAAACGGACTTATAAGAAACATTATATATAAGAAAGGAGAATTTAATCTGGCACATATATTGGAAAAATCAAATTTTAACGAAAAAATGACGACCATTATTCAAAACGAACACGGTGTAGTGAGAGTGGATCAGATAGCAGGACAAGTAGCAAGACGAATAGTCAACAACTCGATTTCCAATACATATATTAAAAGAGGAAATCTAATGGGAATGATTAAATTATCTTCCAGAGTAGACATATATCTACCCGTTAAGAAAGTGAAACTATTTATTCATAAAAACGATACAGTTACCGGTAAATTAACACCAATCGCGAAATGGATTTAGCGTTTTTTGGTTTTTGTTGTTATCACATTTGTAGTGGTTGTGGTACCACCACCTCCTCTACCAAACCAATAGGAAGTTCTATAATATCCACCACCACCACTTCCACCACCTGCACCCATTGCTGCCACTATAATAATTATGATTAATAAAACAACTACAATAACCACTATCCAAAAAAACCAATCGCTATAGTCATCATAAACATAACCATCGTTGCTTGTTGTTGTTGTTATAATTGTTGTCTCTGTATTACTATTAGCTATTGTTGTTGGTTGAACAGAAGAGGTAACTGCTACTGGTGTTGCTACTACTGGTGTTGCTACTACTGGTGTTGCTACTACTGGTGTTGCTACTACTGGTGTTGCTACTACTGGTGTTGCTACTACTGGTGTTGCTACTACTGGTGTTGTTACTGGCGCGGTTACTACCGGTGCTGAAGTTATTGAAGTAGGAATATTAACAGCATTACTGTTTCCTTTAATTTTTTCAACTGCTGTTTTGATTTTATTGGCAGCAGATGTGTTAACCATTTTAATTTAATAAAATATATAAATCAATCAGATTATCTTCTTCTAGTTCTTGATTGTCTTGGTGATTTAGTAGGCGATGTATTATTATTCGTATTTACAACAGTTGTTGTTGTTGTTGTGCGACTACCGCTCCCACCACTACCAAAAAATCCACCAAATATCGGAATATAACTTGTAGTATGATAATATGTTGGTCCAGCTGTTCCACCAATGGCTGTTGTATTTCTTGTGCTCCACGAGATCAATACAATGATGATTAACACAATAAATAGAACCAAAAGTATGAATCCTAACCAACCTATTTCTATAGGTTCGGGTTCATAGTATCCAGAGTTATACGAGTTGGTGTGAGTTGTTGTTATTATTGTTGAACTACTACCACCTTTTCTCATATTTAAGTTCAAGAAATATTTTAAATTAAAAATTGAAAAAATATATTCCTTCAAAAAAAGCATATATCTTAAACAAAAATAACAATGAACTACACTAACGATTACATGAACAAGTCCTACTATGTTGAACATGACGACTTTTTCAAGTATATTCGAGAATATCTTCAAGAAGAAAAATCGCAGATATACGACAATCAATGTGTTAATGACATCGACGATACTTATAGTGATACATCATCCGAATATGACAGCGAAGAACACAATAGTGACGACTACGACTTTTATTAATCACTCATTTCAGAATCTTCGATAATCTTGCTACTACTGTCATAATTTTTAATTTTATCAATCTCCTGAAACAACATTTGAACAGCATTCCCCAATTTTTCTTGTGGACCCCAAATTACAATATTGTGATTCGGTTCGTCATACCAAATAAAACTAACTCCTGCGTCTTTTGTAAACTTTTTAAAGTTTTTCCCTTTTTTTCCAATCAAATACTTTACCTGTTCCTTAGTTAAAGCACCATCCAAACTACCACATATATGCGAATCACTGTTCTCCACAAATGTCTTCTTGTATTCCTCCAGTTCAATTTGTGGAATTTTCGACCTCACCTTATCTATTCGATTTTCTACAAATTTACTTGCCTTCTCCAAATTAGAAACAGGTCCATAAATCTCTACTACACTTCTTTTCATATTAAACCATACAGAATTAACACCAGAGTTTGTGCAACATTTTTTAAGATAAACCCCCTTTTTTCCTACAACATACTTCATATAAGGGTGAGGAATATCCACTACAACATGTTTGTAGAATGTAGTCGTCCCTAAACTCATTGTTATAATATGAAACAAATGTGATAATTATTACTATTGCTCTTTTTCTTAAATATGTTTATATAATATTAAAATGGGCAACCAACAAAGTGCTTCTACCAGTAATTCATATAAAGCGTATGTTCAAACTTTTGTGCCACCTGACGGTAAAATAATCAATTCTGCCACAGAAGTGGAAACTATGACAACCAATATTAAAAAGGTTTTACGATTTCATACAAACTTAAAGAACACATATAACGAATTCAAACCCATTATAGGGTCTTTCGTACATAAGATAACCGATGGTAACATTATTCAAGCACTTGTCCCTCAAAAAGAAAAAGAAAATGCGCGAATTTTATTAAACTTTTTATTTAATTTAGGAATCTTTAAAACCAAAGTTAAAGATAACGATAATGTTGTTATTGTCACTCATCCAAATTTTAACATCATTCATGATAAATTCATCGAGAATCTAACCAAATTGGCAGATATTTCCCCTGTTCAATCCTCCTATTCTGTTAATACGGTTAATGAAGAATCTATCAAAAAACAATTCGAAAATAACATGAAAACGATCAACGGTGTTTTAGCAAGAATAATGTTTTACAAATATTGTATCGTGAACAATAACTACTTGATGCACATATACGCAATCTACGCACAATCCCAATTCGAAATATTCGAATCCAATGTAATTAGGAACAAAAAACAACAGGAATTCTCATTAATTCAAAAAGCATTGGATGATACTTTAACCAAAACAAACACTAAATATGATGTCAACCTTAGCAACTCTTTGAATTCCTTGAACAAAAAGATCGTGAAAGGTGGTGCTACCACAAACACCGAAAATAAACAGATTATGTCCAACATTTCCAACATACAAAAAGCACTGCTTGCCAGTTTTGAACAATTCAACAATTCTAACAAGAACACCGCAGAATTCTTCAAGAATGTCAACGAAATCTTGGATCACAAAACAAGACAAATTGTTGCTAAATATACAGAGCTGAACATTAACGAGGTATTGAACAAAAATATATTGATCTCTTTGAAAACATTGGAAACTAAGATTTTGGACAACACCATCACACCATCCGCAGAAAATATTGAAATAATGATTGGTAATCTTACAACAGACGAGAACGAAAAACAACTGCTTAGAAACTATTTACAAATAATTTCAATTCAAGCTAACGCTAACCGTTTGAATGATGCCTTGAAATCTCAACCACAACCAGAGGTTGTTGTATCTAATAACGAAGAAGAATTTGTTGACGCACCAACGGAGCTTTCGAATAATACTTCCTCTCCTTCTCCTGAAGCGTTTGTTAACGCAAAGAAAGAGTTCTCAAATAACACACAGACTCGTCCTCAACCCACAATGACTAATACTACTGTTGCTACTAACACCGTTAATGTAACAACTGATTCAGTAAATGCTAAACCTGTTGCTAATGCTAGTGTGAATACTAATAATGCTAAACCTGTTACTAACGCTAATTCAATAAATACTAATAAAAAAAATGTAAATACTAATGTTGCTAACTCTAAAAACGCTAATGCTACTAACTCTAAAACTAAACCAGTTAATGTTGTTAACGCTACTAAAACCACTAATGTTGTTAACGCTAATGTTAATAAAAATGTTAATAAAGTGAATACAAAAACTGTTAAACCTTAAACAACAGATATTACTAATGTTTGATCAGGATTTTCAAATACTGTATGTTGTTTGAAATCCACTTTTTTTTCTCCTTTATTAGATATTTCATCTTCAATTGGATTTGTAATAAGAGTTGTATCGGTATAAGTAGTAATAGCAGGTTCTTCATGTCGTGCAAAATGAGATACTTGTATAAACTTTCCTAGTATAAACACAATTGATACAATGGATATAGTCAATACAAATATAGAAACTATACTATAATTTGATAAATAGAACATCATTATAGATATTAAACTAAATAACAACAATGTACATGCTATTAACACATTGTCAAGAATACAATACATATTGTCTGTTTCAATATTTTTGAATTATTTTTTGTAAGATTTTTAAATATTAAAAATTGAGGATGATTCAATTTTTAAGTTATAAATGTACGAATTATAATGAAATAGAACCAAAAAAAATTTTTGGAAAAACTTTTTTGATGTATTAAGAATTTCGACAAGAAATGATAACATCGACGAGACTTTTTATGTCTCGTCGATGGTAATTTGGTAACATAAAATTTGGTAATTTTATGTTACCAAATTAAACTCTTATGTATTTACCTTTTTCTTTTCTATAATCGTCTATGGTTCTATTATACACAGTTTTCATAGTAGATTTCACAAATTTTCTTACCTTTTTTCTAATTTCCTCTTCATTAGTCTCAATATCATCCACGTCCATTTCTATTTCTTCGAACAACTCTCGTGGTATATATCCATCCAATGCCATGAATTCATACGCAAAGTTCTTTATAATATTCCTTTCCCTTTTCTCTATTAGTTTAATATTCATATCATTTTTTACCTTATTGTACGCCTTAAAGTAACGAACAATAATATCAATCATTTCGTCCTGTATGTCTTCCATTTCACGGTATTCCCATTCTTGATCTTCGTTCATTATCATCACGCTGTTACCATGTTCTTCCGGTTTGATCAATGTGTTGTTTTCCGGTCTTTCTTTATTGAAATATACCTCCTCCAGTATCTTCGAAAATCCATAAATTCCCTTCTTTCCGTATGTCTTCAATCGATCTAATATACGCTTGTCATTGTACAAATACTCTATATTCTCCTGACCAAACACATTTATAGTAAGATTATTGTTGTTTGTTGTATTGTTTATTGTAGTGTTGTTTGTTATGTTATTGTTTGTGATATTGTTGTTGTTATTTATTGTTTGTGGTACAACTTCTTGTCTTACTACAGGTTTACATTTCACATTTCTCAAATGATTGTGTTTGCCTTGCAAGGAACTAAATTCTTTTAAACATATATGACAAGTCTTTGAATTTACTCCTTTACAAATATTAATGTGATAAAGATAACTTCGTTTATCACAGAGTATCTTTTTACATTTTTCGCACTCAAAATTTAAGAAACTACCATTTAATTTTTCCCCAAAATCATTTAAATTTTCTCTATTATAATGTATGTTTTCCCCATTCCGAGTATTGGTATTATTTTCGTTATTATTATATTCATTATTACCATCATTCGTGTTAAGACATGATCGTTTACGCTTTATGTGTCTTAAATAATTACATTTTCGGTCTGTAACATAATTACAAATTTCACAACGATATACCATTTTATATGCTATATTCGTATATTTTTAAATCAAAAAATATATTTGCTCGATTTTGCTCACTTTTGCTCTTATTTCAAAAAAAAAGAGCAATATCATTGATGGTAATTACATAGTCAATGTAATAATTAAAATAAACACCATAATTAAATTAAAAGAACAAAATTATAAAAAACCAAAAAATATTATTTTATAATAAAAAACCTATTACCATAGATGGTAACATAATTTAAAACTCTAAAATTTCATGTATAATTTCTCAAACATTTAAATTTTCTCAAAATAGAAACATGTAAATTTTCCCATTTTTAAAGTTTTAAAGTTTTTTAAGATTTTTTTATGCATTACCAAATATGGTAACAATATAAAATAACCTATATTTTATCGTCTTGAATTTAAGAATTTATGGTATATAAAATATAACCTATATTATTTAATGTATTACCATTATATACATCGGTGTTTTACAAAAGAAAATATCATGTATAAAATACTGCTCGATTTGCTCGCTTTTTTTAAATATAAATCATTATCATAGTATGGTATTCCTAATAAAATATTCATATTTAGTTTATGACTCAAAATTTTTATAATTGAGCAATGTCAGAAAGTGGGTTTTTTAAAATATTCTATATTCGTTTTTGTTTTTACCCAGCCTCTGAAATATAAAAAATAAAAAATAAAAAACTATAAAAGTAAATATAAAATAATAATTATAGTTAAAAAGACTATTAATAAATGTGAATATATTTCAATCATTCCATAGAGATCTTCATTGAAGATAAATATAACTTAAATTA
>Ga0194024_1000185_pt1 | contig 11865 bp, 14 predicted proteins | sample IW13Sep16_MG_FD_140337 | JGI IMG/M metagenome (GOLD analysis project Ga0194024, IMG submission 140337) | Freshwater microbial communities from the Broadkill River, Lewes, Delaware, United States - IW13Sep16_MG | ecosystem: Environmental > Aquatic > Freshwater > River | place: USA: Delaware...
GAGAAGATTTTTTCTTTCTTTTTACATATCTTTTATTCTTAGAAACATATTGTCTCTTTTTTACAACTTTCTTTTTGACAACCTTTTTATTATAGAATACTGGTTGTCCATCAACCCATTTTACTGCTGCTTGTGCAGGAAATGCAAATAGAATAAAAAGTGATGTAATCAAATATTTCATTGTTTAATCCTTGAAAAGTTTTTGTGTTTTTCTATTTTCAATACTTTATCAAACTTATCTATAATCTGTTCATGTTTATGACTAATGATTATTACATTATTATCACCAGTCAATCTTGATACGATATTTATGAATTCTTCAGTGCCATTTGAATCCAATGATGAATCCATTATTTCATCTAGAATGAGAAGATTGATTGGTGATGCATTTCTCATTCTTGCCATTTCTCTCCAGGTAAACAATAAAGCCAAATCAATACGCATCTTTTCACCTTCAGAAAATGATGCATATGAAAATGAATCTCGAAACCTAGATTTAATAGTTTCCTCAAATGATTCATTTATTTCAAATTGACAGAAAAATTCCATTTCCTCCAGATATCTATTAATTAATTGATTCATAATAGGAACATATTGCTTGATGATTTGTGTTTTAATACCACCATCCTTTAACATCATCAAACCTATTCCATACAATTCTCTTTCCTCAATTAATCCTTCCTTCTGTTTTTGATATATCCTTAATTGTTTTTTTTCTTCTTGAATTGAAATTGAACTAATACTTGATTCAGAATCAGATAATTTAGTAATTTCATTTTGTAATGATATAACTGTTCTATTATTAAAATTTATATCATTCATTACACCATTTAACTTATTTCCTATTTCACTAAAATCATTACTAATTTTACTATAAATATCTAATTTTGATTCAATTTTTGATAATGATTCTTTCAGTATTTCAATTTTAGATTGTTTATCTTTTTTCTTTTTATCCAGTGATGATATTGCATTTGTTTTGAAGTTAGAATTAATTCCCTGATGACATGTAGGACAATTTTCTGAATCATTATAGAAGGAAATATTTTTATCCAACTCACTGATTTGATTTATTAACTTTGAATTGATATATTTTCCTTCAGAATATTTTTCCTTTAAACTTTCCAGTTTATTAAGTTTTTCTTGAATTTCTGTATATTGTTTTTCTAATTTACTTTTTTGACTTGATAATTTAACATTTTCTTGTTCACATTTTTCAATTTGTTTTTTCTTATCTTTAATAATCTTATCACTTTTATTTTTCAATTCTTTTTGGTGACGTTCATTTAGTTCTATTGCTTTTTTGCATAGTGAGATAGAATGTTCTAGTTCTTGTAATTCTGTTTTATTATTTGCAACTTTATCTTTGAGGAGATTATTCATTACAGAGAATACTTGAATATCGAGTAGATCTTCGATAATATTTCTTCTAGCAGCTGCAGGCAATTGCATAAATGGTGTAAAATTAGCAGAACCAAGAATAACAATTTGACAAAATGTTTTATAGTTCATTTTGAGAATATTGGATTCTAAAATCTCTTGAAAATCTCTATTATCAGCAGATTGATTCAAAAATTTACCATTACAATAGATTTCAAATACTGCAGGTTTGATTCCACGACGAACCATATATGGTACACCATTTACTGAAAAATCAATTTCAGTTAACATATTTTTATTTGTAATAGAATTAACTAACTGAGGTTTATTAATTTTACGGAATGGTTTATTGAACAATACAAAACAAATAGCATCCATTACAGTACTTTTACCTGACCCATTTGAACCACAAATGAGTGTTGTTTTAGTATCATTCAATTTGATTTTAGTAAATAAATTTCCTGTGGAGAGAAAATTTTGAAAACGAATTTCTTGTAATATTATCACGGGAACATCCTAGTCTACTTCAATATTAATTGATTCCTTGTAAAGATTAGACATTAATGACTTTAACTTTTTCTTGTCAGTAGATATCTCCATATCATCAATGCTATTCATCAGTATAGTGTGTGTATCTTCAGTTTTATCAATAATAGTATTATTATTCCCCATAATTGTCAATGCATCAACTATTTTTAAATCATATGGTTTTTGTGATTCCACATGTTCTACAAACATATCAAATAGGTATGGGTCATTTTTTACTTCAACAATAACTTTAATATAAGAACCCCCAACATTATAATCTTCAATATTTTGTTTTAATACTTCTAAAGTCACATCTGTATCATCATAGAACAACTTATGAAACATTTGATATGGATTTTTTATAAATTCCAGTTCTCTTGTTTCAAGATCAAATAAATGAAATCCTCTATCAAATCCATAATCTGACCAGGTCATTTGATATGGTGCACCAAGATAATAAATATTTGATTGTGTAGATTTATGGTGAAAGTGTCCTGAAAATACCATATCAAATTTATCAAAAATACTTTTATTCAGACCATGTTCACAATATGCACCTTTAAACATTTCAAATCCAGCAATTTCTAAATGACCAAATGCCAATGGAGCAGTGGTAGATTCAATAATATCATGAGTATGTTTTGTGTTTTCTTGATTAATCCATGGAATAAAAACCATAGGTTGATCATGAATAGTGACTTCAGTTGATTCCTCATAGATATGAAATGGATATGAACGTAATAATTCACGAAATACGTTCACTGAATTTGTTGATTTATAATAGATATCATGATTACCAGTAATGATATGGACATGATAATTTGTTAGTTTATCAAGGAATGATTCTCTCATCCATTTTGATGTATTAAAATTAATTGATTTACGTTTATCGACTAAATCACCACAATGAATAATTGTTTTGATATTATTTTTTTCGAGGGTAGGAAAGAAGATATTTTGGTAGAATTCATTTTGTTGTTCAAGAAAAACTGGAGAATCCCCACGAATTCCCCAGTGTGTATCAGTAATAATTGCAATTTTCATTAAGCAGCTCGTCCATTATGTTTTTTAATTTCAGAATTACAAGCATCTCGAATTCTTTCTAACATAATACAATAGATATCTTTTTGATGTTTTGAAATTGATTTATCATTAATTTTATTGATGTAATATGTAATTATTGGTGGTAATTGTTCTTCATTTCGCATATCATACCTCTACAAAAAATTTATTTACCGTATTACCCATACTAACCTGTTTTTTCCTATTTGTCAACTTTTCTTCGAAAGATTTGATAAAACTTTGTGTAATAGAATTAAGTTCAATCTTTTCTTGAATAACACCATCAACAGAATCTTGATGTGATAAGTTTTCAAAATTCTTTACTTTGATATAATGTTGCTTCTTCTCTTTATCAATCCTTCTAATGAAAGCAAATTTAATGATTTGTGTGAAATATGCAAATGGATTATTAGATTTTTCTGGGTCAAAATTATTTATATACAAAATACAATTTTCAATTCCATCTGATATCATTTCTTCTTTAAAGGAATAACCAATGAAGTTTGGTTTATTGGATAACTTATTTGCAATTAACAAAAAACATTCACCAACATATTCTGGAATTCTAGGTGGAATAGAATCTGTTTTTAAAGCTTCATTTACTTGTTCCTTATAATCTTTCATTGTTTCATATAATTTACGGTTATTTACGTAATTTTTTGAAGCCATAGTGCATTTTCCTATTGACAAGGTTTAGGGATTTGTGTATAATCAGTATTGAAAGACGAAAGGTATATCTAATGTATTGTATTAGAAGATTTTGGTATTTGATATAGTTCTTCTAATAATTCATCTTGAATACGTAATAATGATGATTCTAATTTGTCATTAGAAAGTTTAATTTCATATAACATTTGTTGTTTACTTTGAATTGTCATTTGAATAGAATATTGATAATACCTTTTAATTTCATCCATTACATTACTTGATGTAATAATATGTGATTTCAAAAATTCAAAATATTCTTGATCCCCATAAGGTACATATGGAACTAATGTAACTCTTCCTTTACCATCATCAGAAAAATATTCTTCAATCATTAATGGTTCTGATAAAAAAATCACATATTCATTTTCATCAATGACTTTTGCAATAAGTTCATCACCAGTTGAAAGTTTAAAGTGTCTTATAATTTCTTCTGTCATTTTATCTCCACATTATGAATTTTGTAAGGAAAGTTTTCTTGTTGATAAATTTTTAATCGTTCTAGAAAATGAATAATAGTATAGTTCTTTTTCTTTTTCCATGATAAGTTATCAGCTATATCAAATAGTACTGCATCTGTTTTTGTTTCACTTTTTCTCAATACTCGTCCAATAGATTGTAATGTTCGAATTCTTGATTTAGATGGAGAAGCAAAAATAATATTCTTGAGATTCTTTATATTTATACCTGTTGAGAATGCACCTACAGAGGCAACAATGATTGCATTGTTATCAGATTCTACTTGATTTCTTACTTCATTACGTTCTGAACCATCAATACCACCATGAATGTAATATACAGGTCTATCTAAATCTTTTAATGAATCAAATAATACTTTTCCATGTTTTTCTACAAATTGGAAGAGTAATAATGTATTCCCTTCTAATGATTGACTCAACTTGATAATAAAATCATTACGTTTTTGATGTGTAACAATATAATCTAATTCATTCTGATAATCAAAATCCTTTATAAGTTTTTTTATTTCATCTGAATATTGTAAAACAATACATTTGATTTTAAAATCAGCAAGAAACTTGTTCTCAATCAATTCTGATGTAGTAATAACTTTTTTCAGTTTACCGAATAATCCTGTTAGAACCATTGCAGATGTTTGGGAACCATCTAATGTACCTGTAAACCCAAATCTATACTTACATTTAGATAGATTAGTCATAATTTTAGTAATTGAATTAGATTTAGCTAAATGGGCTTCATCTACTATTACTACTTCAAATTGGTTAAAAAAGGTTCTTGGCATTCTAAAAATTGATTGCCATGTAGTTATATTAATATCTTTATCTGATTCTTTATCCTTACCTGAGTATATTTTATGTATTTCTTCAGTAAAACCATACGATTCAAAATCATCAGACATTTGATGTACTAATGAAGTAGTTGGCACAATGATTAATGTTTTTAGATTATAATATCTAGTAAGTAAATAAATTATAAGTGATTTGCCTGAACCTGTTGGTGAAAGAATTAGTTTTCTATTACTTTGAACTGATGAAATAAATGCATCAACTTGATAATCTCTAGGTGACAGTGGCAAATTTAATGTTTTGATGAATTGATTTGCTTCTTCTAATGAATATTGTTCATCATTAAAAGATTCAGGATATTCTATTTGATATCCTCTTTTATTAGCAAATTCTAGAATATTATGAAACAAACCTTTATATATTAGATTTGTTCTTGTATCATATAATTTAATAAATCCGTCCCAATTACCCCGTTTAAATGCTGGCATAAACTTGTAACCAGGAACTCTAAATTTAAAAAACTCAGACATTTCCATTTCAATACCTGAGTCTGATGATGTAACATGTATGTGAGCATGATTATAATCATTGATATAAATTTTATCCACCAGCCATAAACCTTCTATCTTCTATCATATTCTTAATAATAAAATTTCTAGTATTTATAGAATCGATGATAGATTTAAGAAATGTGACTTTTTCTTCTTGAATACCAATTTTCAATTCTTGTTGAAGTATCAAATCATCACCATCTAAGTAAGTATGAATTTCATTTTTAAGTATTTTACCCTGAGCAGGTAATTTCCATCCATCATTAAACTTATCTTCAGTTGGATTGATGAGAAATTCATGTTTTTCTAATTTGAGTTTTTTGTATTCATTTCTATATTTCAGTAGAATCATTTTTTCTCTGATATAGATTTGATAATATTTTGCATGTAATTGTGGTATTTTTGAAGCTTCTCTTGATAAATCTATATCAGTAATGATAGAATCTTCAGACCACAATGATTCAATTTCTTCTATTTTCACAAGATTCTCCTATGGCAAATATTATTTATTATATACCAAAAGAAAATAGTTGTCAAGAATTATTTTTATGATGCATCAAGTGGTTGATTAGGTCCTGCAGGTGCATTCATTGATTTGATATAATAACTAGTATATCTAAAAGTTGCAGCTGCTTCAAGAAAATCTACATCTGGTTGTGTTGTATCAAAAATAAGTGATGATATAGATACAGGAAATGCATCTCTAAAAGTAATTTCATATGATGGATTTCTTGCACTAGTGAAGATTACTAATGATAAATCAGAAACTAAACCTGTACCATCTGTGATTGCTGATGTTGCAAGACTTTGGTATTGGTCAAATTTATCTGGAAATCCCATAGATTTAATCCAATTATAGATTTCTAGGTAACTTTTTAAATCTTCATCTACCTTGTAATTAATCATTAAATCATCAAAGTATAGATGATCTCCACCTTGTGGAATTTTTACAAATGGGTTTGGTTGGTCCCAATTTTGTAATGAAATGCCTGGTAAGTTAACATTTTGGACAAAGAAATTAACAGAGGGTGCTTTTTTAATCTGAAACTTAAAATTAAGTGGATTCAGAAAATTCATATTATCAGGTGTTTCAGTTCTAGCATCTGTCATTTCTCTAGTCCTTTAGATATCTTATTCGTGCAAACTTAACATTTGATATTGCTTCATCTAATGTAATATTAAACCATTCACCTTTAGAACGTTTATGAGATAAGTTTTTGTGTATTTGAGTCTCAATAAACTTCAATTGTTCTTCTGGTATTGGCTCTTCATGATGAACAAATAATTTAAATGGATTCCCTGTTTGTATAGATTTAATTCTTCTATTTATATCTTTTGTGATACCTATCTTATAGGGACCATTTTCAGGACCTATGACATATATGCAACTCATTTATTTCTAACAAAACCTTCATTCATTTTATATCTCCATTTAAAAAAAGGAGACCGAAGTCTCCTATAGTTTATTCCCGTGTTTATATTTATTATTATTGGGAATATTTTAGAAGAGGGACCGAAGTCCCTCTAATACGCAATACCTAAATCTATTTATACAAACCTATTTTTCTTTTTTTTGGCTTGCCAAGTTGAGCATCACGAGCTTTACGTTTAGATTCTTCTGTTCTTGGTGGTCTCTTTTTTGCACCTTCAGATAATCGTTTACGTTGATTTGCTGCCCATATTGGATCTGACCATAACTCTTTCAATCTTGATGACGATTGTTTTGCCTGTTCTTGTGGAGACATAGTTTTTGGTTTTGATTTTGCAACAGATCTAGTTCCGTTCTTTCGACCTTCTTCCCAGTGTTTCCTAAGAGATTCAGAAGTCTTACGTTTTGCTTCTTCAGTTCTTTTTTTTCCAAGTTTTTTCTGACGTTGAACTTCTTTCATTTCAGGTGTTCTAACTTTTCCAGAATTAGACTTAGAAATTTTAGCTTTAGTTTCTTCTGAGCAAGGTCCTGTAGATACACCCGTTTTTGCTTTGGAAATCTTTTCACCGATTGTCAGGCGGGTATCTTTGTTTGCCCACCAAGAGTTGTTAATTACTGAAACACTTTTATTATAATAACGAACATTTTGTTTACGTTCATAATCTTTTGTATTATTGGTTATGAGTTTATCAGTATCTATCATATCCAACCAACGCTGTTCTTCTTGCAGAGTATCCTGACGATTAGTATAAATTTTTGATATTATTCGTCTTTTAAAGTCTTGTGGTCTTCTTTTGAAAGCTTTTCTCATCCATCTCGACGAACAAATATATCCATCATCTTCAGTTCCCCAATGTGAACCAATATAATATCTTTTATGTTTGGCATCATACCAAATATAAACAAATCCATATTTTTCTTCATAAATAGTCATAGCTGAATCTCTCCTATGTTAGATTTAGAAGGACTGGGTGTTCCTGCACCGCGAGTCCTATTTCTATTTATAAAAAAAGGGAGGCCGAAGCCCCCCTAAATTCTTGTTTTTTATTATTATTATTATCACAAATGTGATATGGGTCCACCTACATGAGGTTGGTCACGAGAACTCTACGATAATAAACATTAGAATCTTTAGTTAGTGCACCTGCACCTGCATTTGCACCTTCTGCGAATGGGTTAGCAACAACACCATAACGTGTTTTGAAGCCAATCTTTGGATGGAACTGATCCTGATCCACTGCACGAACCATCTGGAGTGGAACATATGGACAATAGAACAGACCAGCATCGAATGGACCTGAACCTTTGTAACCAACAACCATATAGTTTTCACCTGTTGCATATGGGTCAATGTAAACTCTCATACGACCATTGAGAACACCAGCGAAGGTGTTACCTGTATCATCTACATTGAGTTGGTTTGCATTGAGTGCAGGAGCATAATCGAGAATACCAGCCATCTGAAGAGCAGAAGCCACATCAGAAGAACAGATAAGAACGTTACCTTTCCCTCTACGTGTATCTTTTGCAATTTTATTGGATTCTCTTTCAACCTGGAACATTAGACCTTTGAACTTCTCAACAGACCAACGACCATTTGAGTCGGTGTCTAGATCGAAGATACCAGAAGTAGTTGTACCAGTTGTAGCACCTTGTGATGCAGTTACGTAGATTGTACGAACAATTTCACGGTTAATTTCAGCAAGGATTTCAGAAGAAAGAATATTTGCTAGTTCAGTTTCAGCATCTAGACCATGAACTGCTTTTAGGTCTTGTGCTAGTTCCATGGTGTATTCTGCTTTGAGTGCACGTGACTTAGCAGTAACGGCAACTTTTTCAATTGAGAAAGCCATTTCAGGGAATGCAACTGTTGAGTTACCGAGTTGTTCAGCAACTGTAGTTGTCATACCATCAGCGAAGTTATATAGACCTGATTCGGCTAGGTTTGAAGTTTGAGTTGTGTTACCTGGAGTAGAACCAACATGCTTATCACCGAGTGTATTTGCATCACCAGCAACAGTAGCGAATGCAGTATTAACTTCATTATAGAAGGTTTCGGTATGTGTCTGGTTAGCATAACGTGCTCTCATTGCGAAAATGAGACCTGTTGGACCAGTCATTGGCTGAACACCGCAGATATCATATGCAATTAGGTTTGGCATTGCACGACGTACTAGAGAAATAAGTACGGGGTCAAAGATATCAACTGAACCATCACCAGCAGTTGAAGAAGAAGCTGCCATTGCGTTGACGGGTGTTTCAACTAGGAATTGGTTTGAGTAAGCTGCATTTTCACGAAGAGCTGTTTCAGTATTTTCGAGAATTGCTGCAGTTACGTTACGCTTATGAAGGTCTTTAATTGGTGAAAGATCTTCATGTTCTAGAATTGGTTTCCACTTTTCTACAAGATTTTCTGTTAACATTTCTTAAGTTCTCCCTAATGTTTTTTGGGTTATTATTATTTATCTTTTTGTAGTTTTTGAGATTGCTTTAGCATAATTAGCGATATGTGGAGTTGAGAAGGATGGTTTTTCTGCTTCTTCTTCAATTTCCACTTCTTCATAGAGTGTTGATGGTTGGGCTTGAATACCGAAATAATTTTCTTTAATGATTTCAAGTTTACGACGATATGTTTCATCATCCATATCGGAATCAACACTTTCAGCTAATGTGCGAAACTTATCAACCTGAGTAAGTGCAAGACCTTCAGAAACTTCATCGAAAATATCTTCTTTAGTTTGATCTTGAAGCATTTCAACCAATTCAATGTTAGCATTCACTTGCTCATTTAATTCATTTTCTAGTTCTTCAACTTTCTCCGCAAGTGCTGAAACAACATCAGTTTGTTCTTCAGGGAACTGTACATAGTGTTGTTCAAATAGATTGCGAAGACCATAAATGAAGCTTTCACTGAATTCATTTTTTAGAGAAGATTCAATGGCGACTTCATTTTCTTTTGCCCATTCTTCAGCTACATAAGATACATAATCATCTAGCTGTTCAGTGAGCTGTTCTGTAAGTTCTTCATACTGTTCTTCTAACTTCAGTTCAAACTGTTCTTCAAGTTCTACAAGATGTTGATTAACTCTTGCATGTACAGCAGCTTCGAATAATGTTGCTGCCTTTTCTTGAAATGCTTCTGATAATTCTTCAGAACCAAAAAGTTCTGAGACATCTTCTTTTACTGCTTGATTGAAAGGTAACATAGCTGCTTTTGCATCACCTTTCATTGCTACTGATGCACGATTATTATCTGCTGCATCATCGGGAATATTTTCTGCTTCTTTACCGATTAGGTCTAGAGCTTGAGTTAGAAAATGTGAAAGATCTTGTTGACTCATTCCTGCCATTGCATTAACCATTGTAGACATCATTGCAGTCTTAGATGAATCAGCTGCATAGGATGGTTTGGTATCAAGAGTTTCTGCTGCTGCAGTTTCTTCTTTCATTTCCTCTTTGTCGTCATCAACTTTCATGACGTCTTTTGGATCTAATTTTACCATTTTGCCTTCCTGTGTTTTTACTACACATTTTCCTGATTTATTATCATGTCGAACGTAGGTGCACATTTGCTTGTCATCGCCAATATTACATTCTACGGAATCACCTTTCTTGTGATCTTCTTTATAATCCATTGAGTGGTTCTCCTTGGTATTTTTAATTAATATTTATAATTATAGTGTTTTTAAATACTTATCGAAGTATGAAAGCATTTGTTCTTCTAATTGAGTTTTAGAAAGTTTTTTCATTTCTTTTTTAGCTTCTTCAACCCATTCACCTGTCTTTTCACAATATACCCATTCAGCATTTTCCATAATACCTTTTACAAATGCTTGTGGTGCAGATGGATCAGCAACAATATCTGCTGCTGTTACAAGACGGAAATCCTCTTGTACTTCCATAATTCCATTCTTACCTTCTTTCAAAGAACCAAGACCTCTTGTGGATACACCTAGATTTGCTCCACCTTCAAGTAATCCTTTTGCGATATTACCCATAGGTGTTTCTACAATTCTAGCTTTACCGTAGACTTTACCACCATTACTCATTTCTAGAGTCTCAATTATATGAGAAACACGGTCAAGATTGATCTGTGGTCCTTGTGGATGATTTAGTTCACCATAAGCTCTCTTTTGGTTCACTACCTCATTCATATAACGATTTACTTCTTTTTCCATAATTGGTTTAGAATAAATTCGTCCATTACGATTAGGTGTATCATATTGCATGAAAACCCCTTCAATGAAAAGGTTCTTCTTGCCATCTTCTTTTTCTTCAGTGATACAACTGATATCCTCTTGAAGCTCTAAAATGAGTTTCATGTAACTATTTCCTCTTAGTATGTTTTGTCAAATGTGCCTTCTTTTTGTAATTCAATCATGATATATGCACTACCACCAGCAGGATTATTCAATTCAACAACTAATGACCCATCTGAATCCTTATTGATCATGTTTCCATTACCAGCATAATCTTTCCATCCAGTAGAATCATAGACACCAATAGTATTGGCTCCTCTTTTAACTACCCAATACATACCATTACCAGATGAACTACCAAACCAAACTTGTTTGATAGATGCACCTGTTAAAACTTCATCACCTGTAGCAATATCTGATACAGAACTATTACCTGCTATTGTCCATGTAGTATTAGCATCTGCATGTAATGAAACAGATAAATTTTTTCTGTTATGAATAATAGAATTAGCCATTAATCTTCAACCTTTTTTGGCAAACCTTTGTGTTTGGTTTCTGCAAAATCACTTAATTGTTTTTCTGACATCGAATCAGCTAACTTTTTTACCGAATCAGATGCATCTGGAACTGATTCAGGATCTCTTTTATAACGTAGAGCAATTGCCATCAATTTCTGCTGAGCAACACTCATTGCTTTCTCAAATAAATCAAATTGTTCATTATAATTTTTACCTACCATTGCTTCA
>Ga0194024_1000190_pt1 | contig 11794 bp, 15 predicted proteins | sample IW13Sep16_MG_FD_140337 | JGI IMG/M metagenome (GOLD analysis project Ga0194024, IMG submission 140337) | Freshwater microbial communities from the Broadkill River, Lewes, Delaware, United States - IW13Sep16_MG | ecosystem: Environmental > Aquatic > Freshwater > River | place: USA: Delaware...
ACGAGACTTCAGTTTATCAACATTCATCTCAATAATTTCATCAATAGTTGTATCAAGACCCATACATGCCTGAGCAACATACCACATAATGTCGCCAAGTTCACGCTTTAGGTGAAACAAGTTTTCTTCATTGACAGGTTTGCCTTGAAAAATAATCTTTTTGACAATTTCAGTAAATTCACCTGCTTCAGCAGACATACCTACAGCAGCAGTAAGCAGTCGCTCGGTAGGAAATCCCTGCTTTTCCAATTCATAAAGACGAGCGGTGAAATCCGAATAGTTTTGCGATGGTAGAGAGGTGACTCCATTGACAAATTCAATATATTTTTTGGTATCAACATTAGACATCAGAAATTAAATCCCTCAAATGATTTTTTAGGTTTTCTATCCTCAAAATCATACTCCTCTTCTTGTTTGTTGTCAAGGATATCACTTTGAGCACTTTGTTCACAATCATACAAACGCATCTTGGCACGATCAATACCAACAATAAAACGCTTATGAATCGTTGGATCGTTATAACGGTTTTTTAACTGCTTAACTAATAACTGTCCCAGTTCTTCAAGTTCATCAGTTGAAATAAGGGCAAACATAAGATCAGCAGTAGCAGGGAGACCAAAGGACTCAGAAGTGTCAGTAAGCTCAACATCAGAGCTACCATAACCAGAACGAGTGGTCTGCGTGGCAGAAACGATAGGGACGTTTGCTTCAACAGCCAGTCCTCTAAGCTCTTCAGCAATAGCTTTGATATAGCTATATGAATTGACAGTGCTGTTTCCGCGATACCTGCTGGAAGCACATATATTAAGGTAATCAATGAAAATAATATCAGGTCTAAATGACTTCTTAAGTGACAATTCATTAAGAAGTGATTTAAAGTGTCCAGCATGAGCAGAAGCAGTAGGATACTCCTTGATAATCAAGGTGCCTTGAGTTTTCTTGGCAAGATTATTTACCTTGGTTTCAAACATACTCTTTGGCAGTTCAACAATATCCTGAATAGGAACATTCAGGAGGTTCGCGTCAATTCGTTCAGCAATGCGTTCTTCTGCCATTTCCATTGTAATGTACAGAACGTTCCTCCCTTGGAGCAAGACGGAGCTAGCCACATGGCACATGAATAGAGACTTCCCGACACCTGTACCAGCAAGCGCGATGTTAAGAGTTTTGTTAGGGAGCCCACCTTTCGTGATTTTGTTAAAGTAGTCGATATCAAATTCAATTTTTTCCTCCTTTCTATGATATGTTTCGTATCGTGATTCATAATCTTGTAAGTAATCATGACCGATGTGATTATCAAAACTTACTGATAGTGCATCAGATAGAATTGATGGAATAGCATCACGGTTCTTTTTCTCATCACCACCATCGGCAATGTTAATAGACTCCATAAGTGCCAAATAAATGGCACGATCACGACACCACTTTTCGGTTGTATCAGTTAACCATCCCTGTTCTACAGGAACATCTTCTAAACACTGAATAATGCGAACAAGTTCTTTGAAAGAAGACTCATTCACATCACTACGCTTCTCAACTTCAATCAGAAGAACTTCTTTAGTTGCAAGTTGATTGTATTCTTGGACAAACTTGAAGATTTCTTCAAAAATAATTTTTTGATGTGGATCTTCGAAGTATTCATTTTTAATAAAAGGAATTACCTTTCTTGCATAATCATCATTAAATAAAAGGTTTCTAAGAATTAGAAACTCAACCTTCTCCATAACTAAATTCCTTTCGTGCAATTTGGTCTAATTTTTCCATCACTTCTGGAGTGAAATATGTTTCTGGATCTTTTAAGATTGCCTTAGCATAAACCTTTTTGGTTTCGCCGTCAACACTCATTTCATATCGACCAGCAACGTTTTTCCAAAGTCCGCCAATTTCACCAAGTTCAAGAAGACCATAATATCGATCAAGACCACGCTCATCGTAATACAAACGCACTGTAACATCCTTGTTCTCCTTACTTAAACGCGACTTAGCAGTCTTTGCCTTGATAAGATTTCCAACAATTTCTGTTCCGTCCTTTTCTTTTTTCTTGCTGAGATGGATGATAGTAGAAGCAGCATACTTAAGACCGCTACCGCCTCCCATTTCCTTTGTAGGAACATAAGCGCCAATGACATCGTAGGTGTGGTTAGTGACAATCATAGGAATTTTTGCTTGACCAAGTTTGAGGGTGAGCATACGGAAAGCACCTTTAATAAGTTGGGATTTGGTCATGTCCCGAACTTGCTTATCATTGAGTGCGTCCGTAATTTCTTTCTCAGTGGAAAGCATTCCCAAAGAGTCTAGCACAAACATACAAGGTTTGCGATCATCTTCTGATGCTTTTAGATACATATCTACAGCACGGAGTGCTTTACTACGAAACTCCTCTACAGTGACAACATTCACAACCACTAAGCGAGTGGTATCAATGCCACGGGACTCAATAAGAGACTTAGTAATTGCGGCTTCAGTATCAAAGTAAAGGCAATAACTATCAGGGTTAGAATCGAGAAAGTTTTTAACAACAGCCAAAGAAAAGAAGGTTTTTCCAGTACTAGACTCACCAGCAATGGCAGTAATCTTATTCCCAGATACACCGCCAAATATAGACCCTGAACAAAGTCCGTTAAAAATGTACGAACCTGTGTCCACATAAGTTTCAGACTCGTCAATATCTGCTGCGAGTTTTGTGAAGTCATCGCCAATTTCTTTTACAATATCTTTTAGAAAGTCCATTAAGAGAAAAATGAATCAAGGTTTACAGTTTTTTCGACACTCCATCCAATAGAGTCAAGAATAGTTTTCAAAGGTTCTAAGAATGCTTTTTCAAATTGTAGTTGATAATCTACATATTTGTCAATTCCAAGTTCCTTCGGAAAGTCTTGAATGAAAGAAATAATATTCTCATGAATCACATTTGGTTTTTTGAGATAGCAGAACTTAATCTTCTCACCGTTTTGAATCAATGAATACTTATTGTCAAGTTTGTTTTGTTTAATATAATAGTTATAAAGGAGTGCTCCCCTCACATGAATTGGAGTTCCTTTTGTATAGATGTTACTGGTGCATCGATACTTACTTACGTCAGAAACACTACGAGGGAAAGAAATCTCTTCTGGAGGAAGTGATTTAAATTCTTTCCTACACTTTTCAATATAGTCAATCACCTCATCTTCTGTTCCACTCATCATCAACTTGAGTGCATCCTTAATCATCTTTCTACAAGGTGCGGGTGTTGATGACTTAACTGCTTCGATACCCATAATCTTAAGTTTAGGTTCAGAATAGCGAACACCCTCACTATCCCATACATTAAGAATGTAGCGTTTCTTTGCAGTCCAGATACCACGATCAGCGATGTTCTCACGCTTCATCTTCATTTTCTGTTCATATGCCGAAACGTAATCCGCAAGTTCCTGATAACTGGATTCGATGAATGGTTCCAGTTTCTCTTGGCAGATCTTATCAAGAATTGAAATAATTGCTGCTTTGTCGCCAGACTTATTAGCAAAAAATTTACTAACAAGAGGTCCAAAATTAAGATAAATTGAGTCAGTGTCAGATGCAATAACATAATCGACTTTCTCTGTTTTTAAAAGGGTATTTAGATAACCATTCACTTTACCTTCAATCCACCGAATAGAAACTTGACCAGAAAGTGTAATTGCTTCTGCATTTTCAAGTTTGTAATATCGAAAGTATTGATTACCAATAGCACCATAAGCAGAGTTCAACTGAATCTTGCGTGCCATCTGAATGTTATTACATCGTGCAATCTCCTTTTCTAGTTCCTTTGTTGGAGTCTTTTCATACGCTTGTTTTGCTACAAGCATTTTCTTTTTAAAGATTGTACGATCTTTATAAATCTTTTCCATAAGTTCTGGAAGAAATCCACGCACATCTTTACGATACATTGCACCGTTAGCACACACTGCATTATCTTTGTACATCTCAAAATTTATTTCTTCATTGAGAATCTTATTAACTGTTACTGTAGGATGCCTTTCATCCAAAAGAGTCTCTGGAGAAATATTATATTGCATAATCAAATGAGGATAAAGTGAATTCAAATCAAAACTTACAACATAATCATACTTTCCAGGAATTGGTTCTTTAACATAGGCACCAGCATACTTTGAATCTTTATCAGAACGAACAATGGGAGGAATTACAATGTTTCTCTTTTTGAGATAATTGTAGATAATCGTATCCCACATACGAACTTGTGAAAATACATCGGCATAGTTTGCTTTAGCGTCATATGCCATAACAATTGCAAGTTCAATCAGTTTCATCTTGTCTTCCATACGGTCAACAAGTTCCACGTCAATGATGTTGTACTCTACAAACTTCTGCCATCCGTTGGTGTAGAAGTCTTTGAATGTGTCGAACTCGGAGTGGTCAAGTTTCTTTTGCCCAAGTTCAACGCTTGCAATATAGTCAAGTCGGTAAGATTCTTGCGCTTTATAAGTAAACTTCTTGTAAAGGTTAAGATAATCAAGTTGAGTAATACCACCAACATCGTAGGAAATATTTTTGCGTCCAGCAATATAAGTTTCTTTTTCAGTAACAAGACCCCAAGGTGAAAGACGTTTCATTAGTTTTTCACCAAGAACACGATTAATACGACGAACCAAGTATGGCATATCATACAATTCACTATTCCATCCAGTCACAACCTCAGGGGTGTTCTCTTCAACCATCCACCAGTTAATAAAAGAACTTAGAAGTTCGTGCTCAGATTCAAACTCTTTATAAATTACATTTGATTGCTTATTATCGAAAGGTCCTTGACCCCAAGTACGAATCTGTTTAGTAGTATAGTCTTGCACTGTAATAAGCAAGACTTCTTCTGCTGCAGATTCAACATCTGGAAATCCATTTTCCGATTTAACCTCAATATCAATTGTTGAGATTTTAATTTTTGTTGCATCAAACTTAATTTCATCTTCAGGATACTTCTCAGAAATATACTGATAAATGTATCTATCGTTTCCATAGATTTTAAAGTTATCCACTCCATCATACTTTTTGATGAATTCCCTACAGTCCCGCACCAATCCAGGACTAATAGGTTCTACAAATTCTCCTTCCAAAGTTTTATATTTTGTTTTCTTTTTTGAAGGAACAAATAATGTAGGCGAATACTCTTCCCTAAACATTACATGTTTGCCATTATCATATCCACGAACGAGAAAATGATTCCCGATCATTTGAACATTGGTGTAGAATCGCATTATTTAATCAGGTCTTGGTACTTTTCAAGTAGAGTGGGTTTAGGGTCACAAATAGTCAGAATCTTATCAGAGTGGATCATACAAGTATTCTGATTCGTATATTCAACCAACCAAGGCGAAAGTGTCATATCTGCCTGGTTGAGAATAAAAGGTTCTATAAGTTTACAATCAGGTTCTCCAATTTCAGAACCAACTTCATCAATCTCCGATATCAGAATCTGGTTGTTCATCATCACCAAAAGTTTTATCTGCTTCGGCATTGTTCAAAACTCCTTTTTCATACATAATTTTTAATTTTTCTATGGGTTCTACTAATGTAATAACCCAGTCTGCAGAAACGGGAACATCCTGATCTGCTGACAGTGGAATCCAAGGAAACATACCAATTTCAAAAGACCTGTTTCCTTGTAGGTCAGAAAGGTTTTGTTTATTTTCAAGTTTTACAACACACGGTCTTTTGAAAATATACCCAATTACTTTTTCTTCTTCGTCTTGTTTGATAACCATCTCTTGCATATCAGAGATAATATCTTCACCAGATTTCAGAACGGCAAGTTTTACTGTCATAATTTTTTTATACCTCCCATTTAATATACCATAAAAAAGGAGGGGTTGCAACTGGATTTGGCCAGTTACCCCTCCGTCTGCGACGACGATATTCAATTTTATTTATGGAGTTGTTAGAAAGATATCTGCTGTGGGTGGACCATTAGGGTAGTATGCTACCGATGGTCCAACTACTAAAAAGAGTCATTGCTGTTCCAATTGCAAGAGTAGCGGCTGTGAGATTCATAAGTCGTCCTCCTTGTTTTTACATAACTATCTATATTATACTGTATCACTGTGATACACTTCTGTATCAACCGCAGCAGAAAATAGTCAGGATTTAGAGATAATCCTTTCTCTTATGATGATCTGGAACAATCTTTTGTAATGTTACTGTCAGTAACCCATCCTCAAATACAACTGATCCAACTTCCGTTTCATCTGAGAGGGTCCAAGATCTGGTGAAAGATCTCTGAGCCACTCCTCTGTGGACATAATCGGTTCCAGTTTCTTTATCCTCTTTCTGTCCTTCGACAAAGAGTTTTCCGTCTTGAGTGTAGACATTGACTTCTGCTTTTTTGAATCCTGCTAATGCGAGTTCTAGTCTCGATTCTGTGTTGCTGACCGTGACTAGATTATATGGAGGATAGTTTGTCGTTGTTTCTTGCAGTCTAAACAGACGATCAAAGTATTCATCCATACCAATACTGTTTCTATTTATACGGTCAAACAGTTGATCCATGTTTGCAGCATGATACTTCATGAGGTTAGTCATTTGTACTTCTCCTTTTAAAGCGAGATTTGATTGTGTGGACCCCGAAGGCATCCACTATTATATAGTAGCACAGAACATAAAAAAGAGGGTGTTGCAACCCTCACCTTTTTATTCGGTTTTACATAAAAGATAAAATACTTTCACTTTTACTATTAATTCTTTCCTCAGTTAATTCAAAATATTCTTTATTCATTTCAATACCAATGAAGTTTCTTCCACACTGCTTTGCAGCAACACCAATAGCACCGCTGCCCATACATGGATCAAGAACAGTATCACCCACATTTGAACTTGCTTCGATCAATCTTTCCATTAGTTTGACTGGTTTAGGTGTGGGATGATCTTTGTAATGCTCAATAGGATTTCTCCACACAGCAGACTTACAATGTTCATTAAACACAGCACCAGATTTTTTTGCAAATACACAATTTTCGATACTGGATAACCAAATATGCTGACCATTCATAGGAGAAGGGTTAGTCTTCTCCCAAATACAATGACGCACTGACAGTTTATGCTCAATCAAACGATTGCGAATATGAGATACTTGAACTGATCCACAGAAAATGTAAATACTGCCCAAAGTCACACGCACAACTTCATCAATAAAATCGTCAAGTGGAAATGTAATAATGTCTGCGTGACTTTTATCAAGGTTGCGAAGTCCACCACTCTTACGATTCACTTCATCGTAAGGAATATCTGTCAGAGTAACAGAAATACTCCCATCAGCGAGTGACGGGAGCACGTTCATACAATCATCGTTATATAGTTTTACATCACTCATAGTTGAAAATAATTGTGCTTGGACATACTTTAATTAGGCGTTCCCAATCAATTGCATAACTGATTGTATTCCAACCCTTATTTTTTGCAATCTTTTTATTCCGGTCATTCATAGGGAAACGACTTTTCTCAAATCCACTTTTTAGTTCTTTTCTACGAACAAGTGCTGCTTTTTTAAGACCAGGCATGACATACAATATGCCATCATTTATCTTATGATTGCAAACTGCCCAACCAGGAACGGGCATCTTATTGGAATAATAACCAAAATCTTGACTAACAGTTTCTGCAAGAAAATCATCCCATTTTGCATTAGGATCACGAAACTTATAGTCCAATGTAAACTCTTTGCTTTCACCAGTTTCCATATGAATCAAATTGAAAGTTGCATCAACTCCCGCTTTGTTCTTGAACAATGAAACAGAATCTGTTCCATAGTTGTCCTCAAAAGTATCATAATCAATACGAACATTCAATCGTTCTTGAAGTTCGATGTTTAACTGATGAATTACTGAGAGATGCTCACCAGTTTCGATAATACGTTTTTCTTTTCTCAGTGACTCATTAAAATCGTGCAGTTTGTGATTCTTAAGGTAGGGACGACGAACTTGGTAGGAAGCAGTCATGGAGGTTTGGTTTTGTATGCACGTATTATAAAAGAAAACCTCAGGAGTGTCAAGCACTTCCTGAGGTCGTTTATGTTATGAAACAAAAAAACCAAAGTAGCTAACCCTGTTGTTTTTATTCGGTTTTACACCTCATCTTCAAAACACATTTCAAAGGGTTATAAGATCTGACTTAGCAAATCTCACTGTTATTTAGTAACTTAAAAATTATACCACAGTTACATGCTGTGTCAAGTCAGGAGAGTAACTAAACTTGATGTCACCTTTCCATCCACGTTGAGTATGAACAGCAGCAAGTTGGAACCCTAATTGAGGCCAAGGGTTCTTAGGTGTAGGCACATTGTATATTTCTTTCAAGGCAAATCCTGCCTCACGCATATCACGAATCCTACGCTTTGTTGTATAGTGATTGATAGTGGTAAGATACACGATGTTATCAGCAATCTGCATACCATGTTCAAGAAACTTTTGCATCTTACTCCAAGGTGGATTAGTGATAATCCAATTTACCTTTTGTTTATATGTTAAAAAGTCTTTATCTTCTGCAAGTTCACACCAATCTTTATCATCAGTATTGAAGTTATCATAGAAAGCACCTGTACCACGACAAGGATCAAGAATCCTCCCAGTAGGATTGAAATGCTCAATAATCTCTTTCGCCAGATACTCTGGCGTCATCACAATATCCTTATCAGGAGTATTCTTTGGGGGACAAAATGCTCTCATTTATTAAATGTTCTCCTATTAGATTTTATCACAATGTTAATGTCTTTCTTTATGTATTTTATACCACTTGATAGCATTTCATCAAGTTTGAAAGAGCACTGAACTCTTCTCTGATTTTTACTATCAACTTTTGGATTTATTCTCATCAATGAATTTTTACACTGAACTTGTTCTTTAAGAAAGTTTCTTTCTTTTAAGGTTATTTTTTGTCCTTCTTTACCGTGAGGAATATTCTTTACAAATTCAACAAATGACTTTACATTTCCATAATTCATACTTCCCCAAATTTTAGAATAATCATCAGATGTTATGAAAAATTCATATTCAGTATGAAAAACTTTGTTGCTACCTTGTTGAGTATAACATCCTACTATCATCCTATATTCCTGCTCCAACATTCTTTTGAGGATGTCAGCACATTCTACAGTTTTTTTGCCCGTCGTTTTAATACTTAAGTTAAAAGGAACTATAATACCTTTCACCATGTCAAACGATGAAGTATATCCATTTGGTTTTAATTTATCATATTCAGTTTTTGATAGTCCGCTAAGTTCCCTAATTTTTAGATCTTCAAAAGCATTTCCATGCTGCTGAACTTCAGACACTAGTTATCTTCGAGGAAACCTATTATAGGACATAAAAAGACCCTCGTCAAGAGGGTCACGGGTGTTCCGATTGTAGAGTGTGCCGCACGAAAAGCACGGAACTATTTATGCCTCTTCCTGTGTCTTTCCCTTCTTACCAATATTATACTTCTGCTCCAATACCCAATCAGACTTATCCTTATATGCAAGAACTTTAATCTGATTCAGTGGTGCAATGTCAAGCACTGCTTCATCATTCACAATACCAATAAGACCCCAGTCAGCAAGAAGTCTTACAATACGATTGCGTCGTTGAACATCATTCACAGTAAGATTTGCGTGCTTGCCATCTAGAGCAAACAATTCCTTAAAGTGAACAATGTAATATCGTCCCTGTTTATGTAGGATATGGCACGATTGATAGAGCTTTTTCTCTTTCCTAGATGCAACCCCAATACGAGTCAAAGTTTCTCGCACTTTCAAAAAGTCATCTGGTTCATTCAAAGTGACCTCCACCATCATATTAGGAGACCAGTTTACCTGAGGTTCAATTGTTTGAGTAGTCATTTCGTTCCGCCAGTTTCAAGTCGTTGTTTAATAAAATCTAATTGTTCCTTATTCAGAATTCTCAAAGCTTGAGATGCTTTCTCATTACTATATCCATAGTATTGTTTAACGCATTCTAAATCTTTGACCTTATCTTTTCGGATCCAGGGAGAGAATCTCTTCTTTTTCCTAAGACTATTTAGATAAAACAAATATTGCATATCTTTGCTTATATGATGATTCATATTCATCTCATTTGCAAAGAGGATGCAATCAATATGTCCCGACAAACAACGATTAATAATATAAGGAGGATATGAACTAATTTCCTCCGACAAATCTTCTTTAGTAAAATTAATTGAGTTCAACCAGTCCTTCAGTTCCATAATTAAATAACACAAGTTCCTTTCTGCTTTTTTGCTCTCGCATATATTCACCAACTGACCTCATTGTATATGTAAGGTCAAACTCACCTACACCCCATCCACTAAATCTATCACGAATTAATTGAGATGAATTGTAGGATATAAGTTGAGGACCAATAAAACGATCACAGATTACAGCAAAACCATCGTGATCAAATCCTTTATGCATTGACCCACGCTTACCATACAAGTTAGAACCAATCTCATATGGTGGGTCAAGATATGTGAATACATTTCTATCGTCAGTAAGGAGTTCCTGATAACGAAGATTAGTAATCTTCCAGTCCTTGACGATACTTCCATATCCAGGAAGTTTCTCAATACCCCTCATAGAGAAATTTGAGTTGGATGCCTGCTTACTAAAAGAAGATGATTCAGTAAGACCAGAGAAACTACACTTGTTTACAACATAAAATGCTGCTGCCCTCTGCAAATGCGGATTCTCTTTATCGTCTACTTCAGTTTTCATCTGAAGAAATAAGTCTTTTGCAAGTTCTGGTGTTGAATGTTTAGACTTGTATTCCTTCAGAACTTCACACAAATCTTCTGGTTCATCACGAAGAATACACCAGAAGTTATACAAAGGTTCATATAAATCGTTTACCCAAATATCAAGACTTGGATACTTCTTGCTGATGTGAATAGCAACGCTGCCCCCACCAATAAAGGGTTCACGATACTCCCTATAATCACGAAGGTCTGGAAGGTATTGTTCCAGTTTGACGCAAGCACGGGACTTGCCACCAGGATATCGTAAAGGTGTCTTAAAAGATTTCAAATTCGCATTCATATTCTTCATAATATACTTTTTCAGTAGCAATATCAATAAGTCTGTTAAAACTTTCAGACATCATACGATACCCACTTCCAACATAAATTTGTCCAAAAACTACTGCTACTGTAGCAGTTCCCCAGAAAATATAATAGAATCTGGATTTTACTTGATGCTGTTTTTTCTTTTTCATAATCAGAGAATCAGTTTCTTTTCATCAGGAGTAATCAATTTACTTCCATAAAGTTCATTATACTTTTTCTTCACACTAGAATTAACTTCTGCAATGTAAACAACATGAGTTTTGGACATAACGATCTCTGAGTTATCATCATCAATCACAGTTGCCCATGGAGCAAATCCAACACTTTGACCTGTGGGAAGAACAACCAGACCATTCTGCACAGTCACGGTTGTGTCGTTTTCGGAAAGAAGTTCTGCAACGACTTCTTCACCAGTGATAATACGAAATAGTTTTACGTTCATAGTTCTAAATTAATTACTTAAACTCGCATTCTACCATAATTTCAGTTAGTGCCGCCAAGAAGTTAATTTCTTGGTCCGCACAAAAGGCAATCTGATACTGATACTTAGCAACAATAAGCACAGCAGCAGGAACGCTATTGTTTTCAAGGGATGTAAGAAGAGCATCGTAAATACGACGAAGCAATACCCCAGAATCATTGTCCAGATTATTAACAACCCACTTACGGACTTCAGTGAAGTTCTTTTGCTTGAGGTTTTTAATGAGGTCATTTACAGAAACATCAGAGAAAG
>Ga0194024_1000194_pt1 | contig 11740 bp, 13 predicted proteins | sample IW13Sep16_MG_FD_140337 | JGI IMG/M metagenome (GOLD analysis project Ga0194024, IMG submission 140337) | Freshwater microbial communities from the Broadkill River, Lewes, Delaware, United States - IW13Sep16_MG | ecosystem: Environmental > Aquatic > Freshwater > River | place: USA: Delaware...
CGTCACCCTGCATTTGGAACAGGAGCTTGGGATCGTCAACGATGTAAGCCATAGCGTCTGACGCTACCGTGCCGGTAGGCCAGTACTGGCTGAAAGTAAGCTGACCAGTGCCGGGGTCGGTGTAGGAACAGCCGACAAAAATGCCGACAGTGCCTGCCACAGCCGCAGTCGTAACTGCCGCTTTTTCTACCGTACCACTGGAAACCAGCTTGGCGAAATCACCATAAAAGATGCTCGTGGCATAGCCTGAAGCGATCTTAATATGGCGTACTTTTCCGGTGAAGGAACCAGAGGCGCTAAGCGTGCCTACGGGTTCTGCACCCATCGGAGTAGCTGATGTAGCCATCTTTAATCTCCATTACGAGAGTTAAGGCCGGCGCTCTCCGTGTTACCGAAGTCAGCTCCGACCAAAGGTAGTCCGAGTTGACCGCTCAGGATTCAGAACGGGCATTCGGGGGTCGTTTTGCTTGAGGAAGTTGTTGTCCACAGATTCCATCTGACTCTCAGCCATGCGCTGGAAGTACTCCTCTCGTTGCTGTACCTTGCCCTCCGGGGCTTTGCACAACAACAAGCCGCCGATTTCGATGTTCCCTTCAAACCGGGAACCGATATCAGACATGACTTCTAGCTCTGGATGATCTTCAGCTTTCACTGGAACCCATCCCTCTCTAAATTTTTGAGAGACGTTCGTGTTGTCCGCTTTGCCTAATGTGCTGGTGCGTACCCAACGGAATACCCACCCGTCTTGCGGGTCAGGCGTTGGTAATACGGAGGCCGGCATCCACGAATCGGATGGTCGTTGTTCAACTTCTCTGGACTCAGCGTCCCTTTTCTTGCGCTGTTCTGCCATTTTAGGACTCCTTAATGAGCTGGTTGGCATACTGTTCTGGGGTTAACCCTAGTCGCTTTGCGAGAGCGAGTTGGGTGCGGCTCAACCTCACTTTGCGTGGTTTCGCGCCGTTATTCCTAGAGGAAGGCGCCACTACCACGGAAGGGCTTCGGGAAGTCGAGGAAGACGGTACGTCTGAGCCACTATCTCCTTCGCCGAAGTAGTCTGGAAACCGTGACCGCATGGTGCGGTCAATGGCTTCAAAATATTCATCCGAGTTAGGGTCATAGCCCTCGTCCCTGATGAGTTTTTCGTGCACGCCGTAAGCCAGCGCGGTCATATCTTTCTCTTGGCCAAACCAAGGATTGTCTTGGGACCACTTGAGCGCCTTGGCAGACGGCTCCGGTGGTTTATGCGCCTGCGGCTTTTGCGGCTCTGGGGCTTTGAACTGCTCCGGCTCCTGCTTGGGGCGGCGCTTAATTTCATTTAGCTGGTAATCGGCAGACTTGAACTCTGACTGCGCATTGATAAGCGCCTCTTGAGCCTCAATAATCTTGTCGGTATTACCCTCTTCGTAAGCCTGCCGATAGCTATTCTTAGCTTGATCGACAGCCATAGCCGCTCGCTCTCGTATCTGATGTACCAGATACTGCTCGCCCTCTTGAATGACTTTGTGATACTGCTTGCTCTGCTCCGCATACTTCTGAGCAACCCGGATAGCCTCTTCACGAAGACGCTCTGCCTCCTCGCGTTGACGGCGCTCCTCATGCTGTTGATAGCGGAGCTTGTTAATTCGCTTCTTAACCTTCTCGGAGTAACCCTCCAGCTCTTCGTCGCCGTCATCTGAACTGGCTTCTGGCTTGGCATCTTTTGCTGGGGGTCGCCTATCTTCCGGAGGTCGGTCATCGATCACCTCAATATCAATGTCGGAATCCTGACTCTCTTTTTCTGACTTCTTACCAATAACGGTCTTAACGCCAAAAAACTTTTCTTCAGCAGAATGCTCCTGCTGTTCCATTTGCTCTTCACTCATACCTTTTCAATCCCCCGTGGGTCTTGTACAACTGCCTCGACGCTATCGTCATTAATCAGGCGAAACTCTTTACCGTGGATCTTGAAGCGCGTCCCGCTATAGGAGCGCATCAGTACCCAGTCGCCTTCATTGCAATACGGGCCATTCGGGAATCGCTTTTCATCGTTGTAAGCGTCCGCACCCATCTTCAACACAAAACCACAAATGGAACCGATTTCTTCGATATCCATCGTCTGTTTTGCCTTGAGTATGCCGCCCTCCGTTTTTTCATCGGGTTCCGGAAGGGCTATAAGCAGTTTGTACCCCTTGGGATCGGGTAATTGACTAGCAGTTTTTTGCTCTTCAGTCATGATTCCTTTTCCTGCACCAGAGTTAGGCGTCTGGTGTCACCATGCGCTACACCGCGTAGCGAATTAGTCGCGCTCTATCCTGTCGTTTAGATCAAGAAGTGCGCGTTCCGCGTAGGCTAATCCCTGAATGATCCCTACACAGCGCGAGTATTCCTCCATGTCCTTGCATCCCCCGACCGCTATATGGTCGGTAATTTCGTTCATGTGGTCGCGGTATTCGTTTTGGAGCGCCTGCAACATGTTGTTGCTTGCTTTTTTACTCATCAATTAAGTCCCTGACTACGTTGAAACCGGCTTTGAAGCCCTCGATTTCTTTCTGCGACTCATCTCGACTTCGCTGGGTAGCCATCTTGGAGGCGAGTCGTGCGCTTTCTATGCGCTCTTGTTGCTCCATCTTCTGGAGATCAACCATTGATTTGTTTCGGGACTTTTCAAGATCGACCTGTATCTTGGCCATCTCGGTCTGCGCCTTAGCCATAGCCTGCTGTTCTTTAATAGCCAACTCTTTCTGTTGCATCTGAACAATCGGGTCTTGCTGTTGCTTGGCGTTTTGCTCGGCCTGAGCCATCATCTTGGCCTTGCCGGTAATCTGTTCTGCCGCAGGGGCAACCAGTCTGGAGATGCGGAGTTCGATATCCTCCGGTAGCTTTTCGTCTGGGCCGGGAAGCGCCACTCCCAGTTGCTGTTCGATCTTGGCGCGATAGGCGAATGCAACGTGCTCCGCGATATGCGCGGACATTGCCGCCTGCATAGCCTTGGCATTTGGCGCTTTGGCAATAAGTTGTTGCATTTCTGGATTTTCTGTTGCCGCCATATGCACTTGAATGTGTGCTTCATGGTCCTGATAAATAAACGCCTTGACGGGGTCGCCGTTCAAGATGTTCATATTTTCAGTAACAGGATCGGTTGGCTTGATATCGTCCTCTGTCGGAACGATCTTGTCCGCGTCCTGAATGCCCAGCACATCCAGCATCTGGCGATGCAAGAGGGGCATGTCGTACATCTGCGGAGCTTGCGCGGCTAATTGCAGTGCCGCTTGGTACTGCATAATGCGCTGGGCCATAGTGCCCGCGTTAGGATCGCTAACGGGTATAATATCGACGCGATCATCAAAATCTTCAATCAGAACCTGCCCGTTGTCGGTGTCATACGGGTATTCCTCTGGCCCGTAGTCCCTGACGATTTCTGACAGGATTTTTAGCTCACGCGAGACAGCGGCGTGGATGCGGGCTTGGACCGCGCTCATCACCTTCATTTCTCGCTCAAGCACAGCAAGCGTGGTGCCAACCGGCGCTTCGCCGTTAATGTCTGAGGCTTTTACATCCGCCGCTGATGCGAATCTCCGTCCTTCTTGCACGATATCCCCGAGCAACTGGTATAGGACGTTGCTGGGTTCCTTGTAAGGCAGGAACGAGATGTTGTCGCGGATTGCGCCACCCGGAACGTCTACGTCTCGGAACTCGCCGGGCATGATGGGAGTATCATCGCCCTTGATTCTGAGTCCCCGAGATTTCAATCCTCCCGGTAGGTTGGCAAGCGTTCCGGCGTCTACCAACTGCCTTAGCAACGATGTTGCCGATTTAGACAGTCCGCCGATCATATGTACTAGGCCAAAGCCATAGAAGCCAAGTCCGGGCAGATACTGGTAGTGGACGTAGTGATCCCGCTTCAGTTTCTTGGGGTCGTCCTCGTACCAGTTGCGCCGGATGGCGAGTATTGTTCTTGATGACTTGTCAATGGTAACGACATAGGGCAACGCAATCCCCGTGGGGGCGCCGCGGTCTGTGTCCTCAAACCCGATCAGGTCAATGTCAACGTGCATTTCCAGCAGGGTGTGCCGGTTGTCAAACTCGTAGTTTTCCGAGTCGCCTGTCAGCCGGTTGTATTTCTGCTGTATCTCTGAAATGTCTGGAGCAGGGGGCGGCAGGTCAATATCGCTATAGAACCCAGCAACCTGCAACTTCCTGATTTCGTTGGAAGTTTTCTTCATTACATGCGTTGCGCGCTCGCATGTCGATAGGTCTGATGCGCCGTAGCTGACAACAAAGTCCTCTGCGGGGACAAACATCGCGCAGGGGCGACCCATATTGGGGTCAAAATACACCTTGCGGAACGCAGAGCCGGCAATCGGCAGAGAAAACAGCATTTTCTCTGTTTCTGTGCGGTACTCGGTCATGCGTTGTGTGATTAAATAGTTGAGGTAATTCTCAACCCTGTGCGCCTGCTTGGTCTTTTCGTCGGTGATTTTCCCGACGATAGACGTTTTTACAGGCCCGCTGGCAGGATAAATCTCCTGTATTGTCTGGGCTTGGAACCGGATAACCGCCTCTGACAGCATAGGGTGGAATACACCGCAAGCGCCTTCCCAAGGGGTTGATCGGTCCTCAAACTTTAAACCTAACAAGTCCAGACCGCGAATATAGGAATCTTCCCAGTCCGCTCGGCTTTGCCGGTCTGACTCAAACTGAGCCACAAGCTCGCCTGCCAGAGCGTCGAGATCGCCGTCACTCATAAATTCAGCCAGATTGGAGTCGTGCTGGACTCCCATCAGCTCAGGGGCATTGGGGTCAAAATCGATGACCATGCCGCCTTCTTCGTCGAATACCCCTACTGACTCAGGGTTTTCAATCACGATCTCTAGCTCTTCGCCCTCTGTTGCCTCAAAGGGCTGGGCAAGCCGGTCAATAGCCATTTAGTCTTTGCCGTCCTTCATGACCTTGCCGCCCTTGAAGTAGCCCTTGGTCTTGGGGACCATTCCGCCTGCCTGCATCTTGCCTTCGCCGTCAGCGGCAAAAAATGGCACCTCTTCGCCATCTTTGTTTTTGACCATCTTCAGCTTGCCGCCAGCGGCATACATCTTGGACTGCTTACGCATCATCGCGATCACCTGCATATAAGTTGTCGAATACTCTGTTTACGTCCAGCGTGTAGTCCAAATCCGACTTGGAGTAGTGGATGTGCTGAGACGGCCTAAAATCTGGTGCGCCCTCGCCTGTAGAGAACCACGCTGGGTGTGTCACCCTGACGCGGTTGTTTGGCAAGGCCACTATGTTTCCGGTCCACGGGCCTGCATCTAACAACTCCATCACATGGCTCTGCTTGTGTTGGGCAGGGTCATCTGCGATCTCGCTGTCGGTGTAGTCAACCGTGAACATATACTTCGCTGGATAGAAATTACCGTCTATCTTGGCAATCCAAGGGCATGGGGTTGCCCTGTCCAGCACATAGACGCTGTGCTCTCTGGACGAACAGTCCCAAGGCTGTGCCGCATAGACCGGCATTGGCTCTGGCCACTCCTCAAAAGGGGTGTCCCCGACCAACGCGGTGATCGGCATTCTGGCCCACATCGCGCCACCGTGAACATTCGGCTCATCGGTGTCGTAGGTCTCGGCGCCAGTAAAAATTATCTGAAAACTCAAGCACCTACACGGCATAGTTGTCACAGCGATTGCCATCGCATGCAAAAACTCTCCGTGGTATTTACTGTGATTGTGCGTGTACTCACGCCTCACCCAGCACTTGAAGTGTGGGATGTTGCTTTGCAGAAAAGCCATAAGCTCCTCAGTAGTAGTTGGCGACCCTTGAATAGGGATCGAAGTCGTCCTCCTCGTCCGTCCGTAGAGCGACAAAACCGCCCTGCCGGTAACGAAGAAGAGCCTGCGTCGAGGAGTCAACAAGGTCGTCATGCTCCCCAGCGGGGAACGCGGCAAACTCTTCAATGACCTCTTCGGCGAATCGGGTCTCTGGCGCCCATACCACGCCAGATGCAAACAAGTCAGCTACAGCGTTGACGCGAGCTATCTTGTCATTTCCGCGAGATGGCGTGTATTCCGATACAGGGATACCCATAGCGCGTAATTCAAAAATAAGGGGCATACCTGCCGCTTTTGCCTCCACGATGAAGGCGTCGGGTTGCATCTCCTGCCAGAATTCAAAAGCCGTTCTTTTCAACTCTGGGAACTCAAGACGCTCCTTGTATGCATCCAGTAGGATGATGTTCGGCTGTGTGACGCCGTCGTCGTCGGGGTGATAAAACACGCCCCACGTTGTGCAGGCCGAATAGTCGGCTCGTTGGGTTTTGAGAAACGCCGTGTCCCATGACTGAATCACGAACTCGCAGTGCGGCGGACGGTCTTGCTCCCACCTTTTCCACCATTCTCTTTTGACCAGTGCGCCTTCTTCGGCGGTTGGGTTTTGCTGGTACTGCGCATTCCACTTGGGAGCGGGCAGTTCGCTACGCAGAGCCTCTAGCTCTGTTTGGCTCCAGAACTCAGGCCACAGGGGTTTACCTGACGGCATGATTGCTGGGAATTCAATCACCTCCCACTCATCGGAGCCTACCCGTTGAGCGGAGGACTTTATAATCTTTCCGGTCAGATCCCGCATGTGCCAGCGGGTCATCACGATCACGATAGCACCCCCCGGTTGGAGACGCTGTCGTGGTCCTGATGTATACCAGTCATAGGTTCTGTCAAAGACAGAAGGGTCTGCCGACTGGCCCTCTTGCTCGGAGTGGGGGTCATCGATGATCAAAAGGTCTGCACCCTTACCTGTCACCGCACCGCCAACGCCGATAGCGAAGTATTCGCCGTTTTTATTAGTGCTCCAGCGTCCCGCCGCCTTTGAATCGGCTCTCAACTGGAGGTTAGGGAACGCCTTTTTGAAGTCGTCCGAGTCCACCAAGTTTCTGACTTTCCGGCCAAAACCTACCGATAATTCAGCGGTATGGGCCGTTTGGATGATCTTTTTCTCTGGAAACTGGCCCAAAAACCATGCCGGTAGCAGGAATGACGCAAACTCCGACTTGGTGTGTCGAGGCGGCATATTGATGATTAAACGCTTCAATTCGCCTCTGGCGATGCGCTCAAACGCCTCTGCCATGATTTTATGGTGCCGGCCCTCGATAAATGCAGGCCATGTGTGCTTGACGAAGCCCATGAATGTACTGCGGGCGTCTTCAATCTTCTGGGCCTGCTTGGCCTGTTCCAGTAATTCTGCCGCCTTCAGCTTGACTTCTGGCGATGCGCCCTTTAACCGCTTGGCTAAATCGGGCGATAGCATCTCTGACATTATGCCATCCGGGCTGTTTTAGTCCGCTTAAATGATCTGTTCTTGGACGCCGAAGCCACCTTCAGGTTTGACTTCTTGTTAGAGCCGCCTTTTGACAGGGGCTTCTTGTGGGCTACATCTTTGCCGTCGCCCTTCTTGACTTTGCCGTCTTGCTCCATCATGTCCCGTGCCGCGTTGCGCTGGGCGCGGCGTTTCTTCTGTTCGGGCTTGGAGTGGTAGTTGTCGTATTCCTTGCGGTAGTTACGCCGCATTAGCGGTAGTAGCCGCCCTTGCCGCCACCCGCGCCGCGCCTTACAGGATACTGGGCCATTTCCTCTGTCATGGCAGAAGAATAAACAGGAGACTGAGGTGGCCTGCCATACCCGCCCTTTGACGGATGGCCCCTAGGTGGCTCTTGTATAGGTCTGGTGTAGTAGTCAGAGCCTCTGCGCTGTAGGTCCGCCCTGCTGACCACTTGGTCGCCAATACGAACAAATTCATCGCCGGCGTATGGGGTGAAATCAACGACATTTGACCCGTCCGAGGCAATTCCGGCGCCTTGAAGGGTCTGCGTTGGGTCGGAGTCCGCGATGTCCATTGTATTGGTGGGTACAGCCGGCGTGTCGACGTAGTACGGAGAACCGCCGTCAGCGCCGACGATTGGTTCTACGGGCGAGTAATACATTTCTGAATCACCTGCCATTATAGGCTCGGAGTATCCGGGGCCAGTGGGCGTCGTGCCGGGAGGCACCCCTCCATATTGCGTACTGCCGTAACCGCCTTTGCCGGGACTCATGCCGCTATACGGCGAGTATCCATAAGATGGGTACATTGGCTGGCTGTAGCCGCCCTTTCCACCAAAGCCAGAAGGACCACCCATTAGGCCGCGCTGTGGCATATAGCGCATGCCCGCATAGGGGTCTTGATAGCCCATGCCCGCATAAGGGTCTTGGTAGCCCATGCCGTAACCGCTTGCGTAAGGGTTGCGGTAGTAGCCGCCACCAGAATCAATGTCGTTGTACATGGCGGGTTCCTGTGCTGGTTGTTGTGCTGGCTCTTGCGCCGGGGCGCTATCGCCAAAAACGGACTGTGGCGCCTGTTGCTGTGTGCCGCCCTTGCCCTGTATGCCCATGCTGATCTGATCTTGGAGGCGTTGCTGGGCTAGCAACTGAGCCGCCTGTTGCTCGCGCATCAAACTCAGCATCTGCTCTTGGCGCTCCACCTCGGCCAGCCGCAGGGCTTCACGCTCCTCTGCGGCGGCGGCTTCTGCGGCGGCTTGTGCCGCGGCCTGCTCTCTTAATCGGGTGCCATAGGCTAGGTCTGCACGGCCTGCTTCTGTGGTGTTTGCGGCGTATGCTAGGTGTCGGGGCAGGTCTTCTGCTGTGGTAAACCCAGAGCTGACCTTATCCATCCAATATTCGGCACCGGCATCTTTTGCCTTCCTGCCGAACAAATCCATGTACATTTCATCGATTTCTTGCCGCGTAATCGCCATTTAGATCGTCTCTATTGACCGATAGTGCTCCATATCGGCAGAAGAAGGATCTGTGACCCACGCAGAATGGAGGATAGCGCCACGAAGGTCGGATTCCGGCACCTTTCCGGCCTCAACTTCGCCCATCCAGTAGTTGGCACCGGAATCTTCCGCGTCCCTGCCGAACAATTCTTGAAATATATTGTTAACACTTTGCCTTGAAACAGACATACAAGTCTCCTTTAAGTGTTCTTGATGTAAACGATCTCAAAAGCGGCTGATATATCAAAAGACACGCTGTTTGAGGAAGAAATCGCCCGCGCCTCAATATCCGTTTTTTCCGTGAATTTAATTGGGATAACAAGCGTGTTTTCGATGTGCATCCCCGTGGTGAGTGATTTCACATCTTTGGTTTGAAATACCTCGCCAAACGGCCTTGCAACTAGCGATAGCTTACATACTGCGGGCGTGTTTGATGTTGTGCCATTAGAAACATCATACTGCATCAAATAGGCTGTATAGCCCGCCGGTACAGTCCATAGCGCCATCAGGGTCTGGTTTGAGCCGTCCCCATTGATGGTTGCGTAAATGTTTGCTGGTACGCCCGTGGTGACAGTGCCGGTGCCCGCATAAATGACCCCTGCGTTTGCCCCTCCAGACCCCGCAGACCGGACAATCATCCGGTTTATCCTCAGATAAGACTGCGTGGTGTTGACCGCCGTCTGCCCATTTAGGGTGACAGTCTCTGATATTTCGTTGTAATCGCCATCAAGTCCAAACAACTCAACGGTTCTGGCTCCCGTGCCCGCCGAAGCGTCATTAGTGGAGCTACTGGAAACCTTCAACACAGTCGCCGCAGACAGGTATGAATACAGTCCACCCTGTTGCCAAATGGTTTCTAGGGAGTCCCCAACTGCCGCATTGTTACCAAACTTGTAAACAGACTCATGATAAGCAATCTGGCCACGCGCCACCTGTAGATCAAAGGGTTCTGTCAGCCCAAATCTAGAGATACTGCTGTAGTCTCTGGACATAACATCTCCCTAAGAAAGCATAGACCTGTCTAGACTTACTTAAATCTATAAATAAAAAAAAATAGGAAAGAAACAGTTGAAAAGCACTAGTAGGAATGTACTAACTTAGGACTGTTCTAGTACTAGGACTGTTCTAGGGGTAGAAATTCCCCCGGATTGTAGAGAATATACCCCCTTGACACGAACATGTCTACAGTAAGACAAGGTTTTTTTGTGAAAAATGCAGATTTTTTAGAAAAATATGGGGTGGGGTGGGACTCCAAGCCGTTTTTCTAGGAAAAATCCCCCCTGATTGAGACAAATTACGGGTAAGACAGGCCAAATTTTAGTGATTTTTTGAGCAGATCACTATGTATACAGATAGATGGCACGCCGCTCGCTCAGGGGGGGGTGGGGGTAGGTCAATGCATGATGGTAGGTCCAGCAGAATCAGCCGGATCATCCGATTGGTCGGCGTCTGGCTGGTCATCCGCGGATGCCTCGATCATTGCCTCCAGTTCTGCGAGTAGCTCATCACTCGACTTGCTGTCGCTGGTCTCGACTACATCCCTGAACAGGCCGACCGACTTGCCCAATAGCTCAGCACTGCGAATACGGTTGCTGTCCCCAGCCTCGGCATGGTCTACCCAGTGGCGTAGCTTGCTCAGGACTCTCTCTCGATCAGAGAGCGAAGAAGCAAGTATCGACCGCTCCCGCTGTGCCACTAGGGCATCCACCCTTGCCCGTATATCAGCCCTCGCCATCAAGCGACTTGCCGCCTCCCTATGCGTTGCAGTCTTGCCATCCGCTGTCACGTCGAACGCTTCCCTATACGCCTCAGCCTGCGACATGCCTGCCGCCACGCACCGTGCGAAGTGCATTTGCTTCGCTGTCAGTTTGTCTCTTGTCTTGCCCATGCTTTTACCTCACTTGTCAGTAGCAACGCCGCGATCATACCGGACACAAACCACTAATGAAATAGTCACCTCCGGCTGTTGACTATGTGTCTCAAACGTGATTGCGATTACAAAGTCTGTAAGTCATTGATATACAAGGAAATAAAAAGTGTTGACAAAGTCATTTTCACCAAAAATTACTGTACAAACATACAGGTCTCTAAATGGCCCGTCACGGCATTTTAAGCACCTACCACATACGCTGGCATTACCTGAGCCTAAAAGCTCTCAGAACGCCATTCTGGGGCTCCTGAGCGTGTCAAGTCTTTTTTGTGACTTGTCATAAATAAATATGCCCAGACCCTGCCGCGATGCATTTTTTCGTTGGTGTATAGAAGGTATATAGACTTGGCTGTCGGCATTCACATTATTTTGCTTATGACGTGTTGTCAGCATGATCTGGATGTGCTTATAATCCACCCATGGTCACGGGGTGACCGTCGTGCGGGACTGCGTCAAGTCCGCCAGCGCTCAGGACGAGCGGCTGAACCCAAGCGCGGAGAGCGCGACTCGCGACTGTATTTTGCGGGAGGGTGACACCACTGGTGAGGTAACCACTGGGCGGTGACTGTAATGAGGTATTCGAGACTCAGTCCCCACGCCAGCGCATCCGATCCAACTGGTCGATCCATTCAACTCCACTTCAACGCATTCGGGTAGCAGTCTCAAGACAAAGCGAGGGGTTCCCAACGGCGGGTGTAGCGTCGAGGTATTTTTCGGGGAGTCGTTCCCCAGCATCACCCCGTACCGATTCAGAGCTTTCACACCATGCCCACCGCGCACTGCGTTGGGTATGAGTGAGCGCTCTGCTCAACACCACTAATCACTGAGGAGTGAATCAACATGAATATGCAACAAACCATCGCCAACAATTACATGGTGCTCGACCTTAGCTTGGGCCGCGCCGACCCCATGAAGCACTCAGCCGTGGCATCTGATGCCGCCGCCGCCGAGTGTCGAGTCAATGGCAACGTGCCGGTGCGCACCCGCGTCGGAGCGCTGGGCCGACTGACCACTGACCTCAAGCAGGTCAACA
>Ga0194024_1000195_pt1 | contig 11691 bp, 13 predicted proteins | sample IW13Sep16_MG_FD_140337 | JGI IMG/M metagenome (GOLD analysis project Ga0194024, IMG submission 140337) | Freshwater microbial communities from the Broadkill River, Lewes, Delaware, United States - IW13Sep16_MG | ecosystem: Environmental > Aquatic > Freshwater > River | place: USA: Delaware...
CACAAATCTACATATATCTTTCGGAATTAATTCTTTTGCTACATGAATTAATTCTTTGAGTTGCAAATTTTCAAGATTCTTTTTCATCTTCATTCAAAAATTCAAGATCTTGCTGTTCAATTTTATTTAAAAGTTTAGATGCTTCAATCTCCATTTCATCCCAATTCATATTTGCAATTCCCTCATACCCAACTTTTTCTAAGAGTTTAATGTATCCTCTTGGAACTACCTCAAGACAAAAATAATCTTTAACTTCTTCATATTCAGGATCATCAGTTTGAATTCTTAAGTCCATTAAAGCAAAAATTTTTTTTACATCTTCAAGGCTTTCAATTTTGTCAGCACACAATTTATATCTTCTTGTTGGTTTGTCAGTCATAATTCACTCCAAATAATCTGAGTTTTGAATATTTATTCCACCACTCTAAATGACTAATATGAATATCTCTTTGCCTTTCAAATTGAATGTGAAGAGCAAGGGAGGGAATAGGATTTACACGAATTACATGATGCTCCCATATATCACTAATTGTATTTCCTTCATGCACTAATTCTTCAATTGGGTCTATTCCATTCCAAGGAGTATATTCTGTTGAAAGTTTCTCAAAGACTCCCCAATGGTCTTGAAATACTTTTGGAGTTGTCATCATTGTAAAAGTCGTCCATATACCCTCCTTCCAGTGTCTTCTAGGAGTCCTGAATACTCTTCCAGGAAATACATACCCATACTCATAGTCCTCTGGGTTGTCAAAGGGAAACAAACACAATTCTTTTTCTAAATGATAGTAGTTCTTTAAGTATTGATAAGAAGACAACATCTCTTGAATCGCTTCTATACAATGTAAGTAATCGTCCTCTACAGAATATACTAGGTCGGCAGTAGAATTCTTACAATATTCAAATTGTTTAAGACCACTATAATGAAATCCAGGAATTTCTAAATCTATAAGTTGATATGAATGTTTTGAGTGTTGTAAAATTTGATTGACTTTAGAAATACATTCTTCAGTGCAGTGGTCATTCAAAATAACAAAGGATACTTCATCTTCTTTTAGAAGATTAGAAGAATTAATGAGTGATGTTAAACAACCTAATATTAAATCTTTTTTAGGTATGTCAATATATCTTGGTTTATTTCCATGAATGTTTTTACCATCATGAATTCTTAGGATGATTTCAAGTTTCATGAATATGAAAAATTAAAAATATCAAAAATATTATTCATTTCTAATAGATTTATACAGAATCCATAAACCCATAATATTCTTGGAGTGTCTCCAGATATTTCAGTAACCTCATGCTCTAAATGTGAGGTGATGTACATAATCATATCTTTTTCTTCAAACTGATATGGAATGTCTTCAACGTATATAATACCACCACTCTCCGGATTTTGAGTTACAAAATTACAATGTAACGTATAAGTGTTTTCATAATACACTGGATCAGTATGTTTGTAACAACTTCCTGGAGGAAATGCAATGGTGGTTACAACCCCATCAGTGAAAGAAGGCCATGGTGCTATGGTTTGTTCTTTCACCTTCAAATAATCAATCAATCTTTTTTGAATATCATAAACTTCCTTCGGATATTCAACTTTATAACCTTGATATTCTTCACATCTACCATAAGCATGTCTTGTAGTAAATCTTGTCTGCTTATCATCTTTATTCATTCTTGGGTCCATAAAATATAAATTTTTATAATGTCCTAAAGTCCATTGATTTAATACTTTGACCTCTTCATCAGTAATAAAGTCTTTAACTATTTTAACTATTTTTTTTGTATCCATTTTTAATTATAAGAAAATATACTTTCTTTATTATAATAAAAGTTTTGATAATCGATATCATAAATTTCATACAACATATTTTTAGATTTTCTTGTAAGTTGTATTAATTTATCATTTTCTACCTTAGATGAGTTTAATTTTTCAATACCATCAATACCAATTTTTTTCAGATCCTCTAATAGATTTTCATATCTCACATAATAATTTATTTCTATCTCATCATCTTTATTTAAGATGTGGAAAGTTTGAGGAATAATCCAACGATTAAATTTTTTGGGATTTTTATAGATGTATGATGTATATTCATTAATGTCCATTGAATTACAGAGATCATAATGATCATGTTTCTCTAAACCTTCTTCACCTGTTGCAGAAAACCAACCACTCTCTTTCATTCTAGCAAACTTATATGCCGAAATAAATCTATCTATAGGATCACGAATTGATGTAAATTTTGTATAATCATTCCAATAATCTTTATAGTGCTTTTTGTATTCTTCAATGGTTTTATCTATATAAAGATTTTCGACTCCCATTGCTTTGATAATGGAAGTCCCTGCATTTTTTGGAATGTGGATGAATATAAGTTTTTTTTCGTGATTAATTGTCATTGGTACAATAACTTTTTATTCTTAATCGTTATTAGTGTTTCTATTTCAGGAAGATAGAGATATTCTATCATACTATTCTTAAGAGTATGTATTGCATGATCAAAAGTTTCAACTAACGGTTCTCCTCCAAGATTAAAACTTGTATTCATTAACATTGGCACACCAGTTTTTTCAAAGAAGCAAGAAATCAGATTATAAAAATGCTCATTTTGCTCTTGAGTAATTGTTTGAATTCTACAAGTATTATCTGCATGAATAATTGCAGGGACTTGCTCAATTGCATTCCCATAAGCATCCATTGCATATTGCATATAAGGACTTTCTTTTAATGAAAGCATATTAAACCATTTATGTGCTTCTTCATGCAGAATACTTCCTGCGAAGGGTCTAAAGTTTTCTCTTCTTTTAATTTGATTTACTATATCTTTTCCTTTTGGATTTCTTGGGTCAAAGAGCAATGAACGATTTCCAAGTGCTCTTTGACCTGCTTCTGACTTACCTTGAAATAATGCAACAATATTTTTTTGAAGAAGTAAGTCAACTACATCATTGTAAGAAACCCTTTGAGTTTCAAGACCACTCAAGTCATAAGATTCTTCTTGATATCCAATATATGCATTCTGTAGTGGTTGAATTGGTGGATTATTTCCCGTTTCTTGAATGTAACGATAATATGCAGCACCAATACTAATGCCAGCATCAAAACATATTGGATCTATGTATAAATTAATGTCTTTTAAATTTTTAAGATAATGATAGTTTGCAACACAGTTTAATCCATAACCACCCGATATTACTATATTTTTTACTCCAGTTTTTTCAGTATACTTTTGAATGAGATTTAAGATATGAGTTTGTGTTTCTTGTTGAAGATTATATGCTTTATCAACTCTTTCTTTCCATTCTTTTGTGTTGTATGGGTATTGAATTTTTTCTTTGCAATTCATATATTGTGCGAGTCCCATTACCTTTCCTGCACCATCAATTGGATGATATCCAAAATCACCAGATACTTTACAAAATTTTTCACCCACACTTAAATGATTGTAATGTATCTGTTGATAATATTCATTATGATCACTAAACTCTATTGTTTCAAACTCTCTAGTTTTTTGATAGAGAATTTTTTCCTTTTCATTTTTACTTAAAAAATATATTGTTTCAATTTCAATTTCACCATCACTTAGAATGGCACCAGAAGCATCGACAGAAAAACAAATTGCCTCATTAAAACCAGAATTATAAAATCCAGAATATGTGTGATAAAGATGGTGTCTTTCTTCTTCAATAATTAGTTCACCATATGAAAGATTTTGAATTTTTTCTTTTATCTTTTCCAGTGAAGGTGTATAATCTTCAGGAAAATACTTAGTAATAATTAAATTATCAAAATTATTGTCTTTTAAATTATCTAAGATATTATCACAATTTAAATCATGTTTTTTACGAGAGAATCTTTCTTCCATTTGATAGGAAATAATTTTCCCATCCTCTAAAATACAAATAGAAGAATCATGCACTAAAAGTGGTATTGATAATATTTTCATTCGTCAATCCAGCTCCCTCTCATTGGTGCCCAGTATCCTTCAACACCCATGACTTCAACATTTTTTACAAGTTTTTTACTCAGATGTCTATAAAGTAAGTGTTCTATATCTGCCTGCTTCTCTGTCCTTGATGCATATAAAATATCTGTTTTCATTTTATCATAAGTTTCTATAATATTCAATAGTAAACTACTATCAAAACTCCAGCAACGAGTCATGTATTGAAACATGGTTGATTTAACATCAAAGTTATATAAGTTTTGACTATAATATGGTGGAAGCAATACAACTTTATTTTTTGCTTCAAGGTGTTTATAATAATCAAACTTTGAATTTAGTTTATATCTTCCACTAATCTTAAAAACTCTATCATAGGAATCCATAGAATGAGTTTTCAAATAATCTTCAAACATCATAATTTCTAACATTGACTTGATGATAATATCAGGTTCAATATCACGATTACTGCGAAGATACTCTTGAAGATGATGTTGTATTTCTTGATGAGTCGTGTAATCAATCACTTCACAATCAAACAGGTCTTTATCTATACTTTTCTCACCACAATCAATAATCACTGCAGAAGAATGTGGTGCATAAGTTTCAATGGAATTCAAAGTATCATTTGTCTGGTTTATGCGTTCTTCCGTAGAATACTTACCATAAGAAGTATGAATTGCAGAAGTTATGATAAAGTGAGAAGTCATTTGTATTCTATAAACTTCTTATTTGACTTTTTAATAATGTCTGGGTCAATTTTATGCTCCACTCTCCAAAACTCCATGTTCATTCCCTTATACTTTTGAACGATTTCTGATGGTAGAATACATCTTGGTGGTTTATATTCAACCCCTTTCTTGATTGTATGAAGGTCTTTGAGATTACAAGCCTTATCAAAGTTTTCATTTGAGTATTCTACATTCTCGAAATCATGAGAATAATAAGGTCTCTCAAGAAACTCATACACTTTTCTTATTGTTTTTTCTGGTTCTTTACACAGATTCTCATATTCAATAAAGTGAATCATCTCAGGATTGAGTGCATAACCTTCTTGAAGAAATGAAAAATAATTGACTATTTCTCTTTCAAAAAGTTCTTGAATTCTTATAAAAATATTATGAGAAAAAACCTTTTCGTTAATTTGTTTAGTATAAAAACAATTTTTATTTAAAATTACCTCAAAAGAATTTAGAATGGAAACAATATCTCTTACAGGACATAAAATTTTTGTATAAGGAAAGAGTGCTTTGAGAAAGTTTGTTTTCTTTGTCCAACCTCTTGAACTATCAAAAATCACAGATTTCTCTATATGTTGATAGTAACCATCAAACATTCCATACATTACATTTTTTCTTTGCTCTTCGGTAGTCGTAAGATTACTCTCTGCACCTGTAATCACATCAATTGCATTTCCGGTGAGTGCTTCTACTGGAGATGCAATATCAGCATAAAAATCTGGATTCTGACGAAGAATTCCAGATAATAATGTAGAACCAGACCTTGGAAGTCCTGAGATGAAATAATATTGTTTCATGAAAAATCATTATTCGGTTGTCGAATAATTAATCGATCCTTTGGGAAGTGCAATAACATTAAAAGAAATTGAAATTCTTTCCTCATCATGATCATTAGTCTCGACCGAATGAGGGAGATAAGAAGGGAAGAGAATGATATTACCTTCTACTGGTTCAATACGAATAGTTTCTCCAGTAAATTGATTTTTTTGTGCTGCAAGTTGGCAACCATTCCACATCTTATTGATTGCAGGATTTTGAAGCACAAGTTTTCCACTACCTTCTGGTGCTTGAAGATAAAAGACTCCGGAAAATACATCACCATGAACATGCTCACTATTCATACACTGACGACTATCATTGATATTCAACCATGCAGAAGTAAGTGCAATATCACACTCAATAAAATCAAGATCAGCAACTGCCCTGAATCCCATTTGGCAGATATATTCAAAAAGAGGACGAAGTTCTTCTACTCCTTGAAGTGTATCAGGTGATTGATATCCAGCAATATTCGATCTTGTATTTTCTTTTGTTGGATTTTTTTCTTTGTATTCTTTAACCGCAGTGAGGAAGATTTCTTTGTGTTCTTCAAAGTCGTGGTATTCAGACTGCCAAAGAGGGACAGAATAAATTGGCATTAAGTTCATGATGCTTTTCAAGTAAGTTTAACTATTATAATTTATATGAGATTAAAAATCAAGTTTTACATTTTAGAATTGATATTTCAATCATTGAATTCATCAATAAAATCTTGAGGTAAATTACATTCTTGTGCTGTCAAAATAATATTATTTTTGAGATCTTGTGAAGGTGGGGAAATTTCCTTCATCAACTTCCATACCATTTTAAAATTTTCACCACGATCTTTATCCAAATTAATTATTGATACTGGCAATAAAGATGCAACAACTGGAAGTGTTGCCATAATAGAAGCTACATATTCGTTAAAAACGATCGATTTAGAAATAGTTATCTTAAATTTATTCCATAAAAGAGGATTTTTACCAAGAACTGAATATGGATTAGATTGTGATTTATAATTTATCCTGCGTCCAGTTCCACTATATATTTCTTGTCCAGGAGTGGGTTCTGGAAGCACTACATTTGATTTGACAAAGGTTTCATATTCACTCGAATCTTGCCCTATAGGAAGAATTATATATTGTCTTTGTTCAGAATGCCACACTGATTTGTGAGTGTTTGGATCATAATCATAATTTTTGGAGGTAGCTGTACCATTTTCAATGTCATATTCCTCTAAAAACTGTAACCGTGCTTCTTCATCAAGTTCTTCTAGATTTATATCTTCAATTATCATTTTAGGACTTGGCGAATAAAAAGGTCCCGTCCATCCCCAAAGAGTAAGTTCTTCTTCACTAATAGTACGCAAATCTCTACGAATCACCTTATTATCAAATTTCCAGTAATCTGGAAGTTCTTGAGGAGTACCTCCGTTTGGAGGACTATAAAGTTTCATTTTTTCCATCTTTCCATTTTTATTTAATTACCTCTATTATATTTATTAGTTAATCATAATCACTACTAATAAGAGCAATTAAGTTATCGGTAGTGGAAGCTGCTCCAACAGTATTTAATCCAACAATATTAAAAACATCATAAGAGTTTATATTCCCTGAATATGATTGACCGCCGACCCAATGAATCGGAGCAGAAACAGAATTAAAGTTAACCGCAGTAATTGTTCTTGCTGTACCGCCCTGTAAAACTATAACTTTAAATTTAAATTGACTATTATCATAATCATCATCAGTAGGTATATTATTTACATTTACAGTAATGTCTCCCGAAGGATTTGTACAAAATCCTATATTTGAATTAGTTCCATATGCAATAGTTACAGTATTGCCATCAACTCTGTCTATTTTTTCAGATAATGTTCTTATGTGTATATTGGCAGATCCATCAGTATAAACTTCAAATCGAGGTAGAAAGGATGATGAACTATTTACAGCAAACTGAGTGGTGCTGCTATCTGCAGAAATACTAAAATATTGTGTTCCATCAGAAACATTTTCAAAACTTAAAGATCCTAGTTCATCATCATATGCCCTTATTCTAATGTCACGAGTTGCTGCAACTCCAGTCGTAACCAATAAATCATCAAGAATATTTGCAATTGAATCACTATATGTTGTTCCAACTCCAACAGCCAATCTATCCGAAATCTCTGCCCATCCACCAATGGCCAAATTATCATAACTAATATTAGTAGTTACGTCTATGTTTGCAGCCGTTATAATTCCAGCAGTATTTAGAGTTCCTCCACCCAAAACATCCAATGATCCTGTAACAGTTCCTGCTCCACCAACCCATATATTTCCTGTAAAAGTACTAATACCAGTACTAGTAACATCAAGTGTTCCAGCAACAGTAGTAATACCAGTATTGGTTATGTTTACGGATCCTTGAAGAGTGCTACTTCCTTCGACAATAAAATCACCTTGATTGGTTATTGACTGCCCAGCACCAATTGTTATACCCTTTGTGTATACAGGAGCGGCAGATCCATCTTGACTTACAATATTATCTACCCTAAGTTCTGACATTTTTAAAGTTTCAGTTTAAAGTTATTTATATGATTTAATAAAGATTCAATCAATTATCTTCAGGTTTAGGATATTTTTCCTTGACCGCAAGACACTTTTGTATGTATTCTTCAATTTGATTCTGATCACCTTTTACAATACCATCCAGATAATCTCTAAAGTCTGGATATTCTGCAGCACGAAGTTCTTGATATTTTTTTGATTCTTGCTCTAGTTTTAATCTTCCAAGTTCAACCTCAACTTCTTCTTTTGTGAATTTTGACTCACCTATCCATTCAATACCTTCGTAAGTGTTCCCTACGACTCTGAGAATATCAGAACGATTTCCTCCAAGTGATTCAATAACATCAAACATTGAAATAATCATTTTAGTCTACCTCCATGAGTGTGATGCGGGATGGTGCAACAATAATAGATCCCGTGTTTGAAAAGTCCAATTTAGCACTAGACCAGTAGTTGGTGGTTGTATTTTGAGATCTCGCAAAAACTTCATAAGTCGTAATTCCAACCGTTGATGGGGAATCAACATAATGGAAAGATACTGTTGTACCATAATCTTGTCTACCAATTACAGTTCCTACATATAATCCTGTTTGATGGATCATCAATGAAGTTCCATTTCTTCTTAAATCTATTTCCATCTGTTGAAAATTTACCGAAGCACCTTTATTCATATAAACAGGAACAGACACATCTACATAAACTTTTTTAGATGTGTCTATAGGTGTAATTGTTGTTGATAGTCCAGTAGTCGCAAATGTGGCATTGTGTGCTACTAAAGATGTAGTTGTGGCAGAAATTGCAACCTTAACATTATCTAGATTAGTTCCATCACCATAATAAGTAACAATACCAGAAGATGCCGTTACTATACCAGAAGAAATCTGAATGGTTCCTAATGTAGAAATACCAGAGACATTTAAGTTGTTACTAATATCGACAGAAGCATTAATATCTAAGTCGGAAGCAAAAGTAGAAACACCAGTTACATTTAAGTTGTTACTAATATCGACAGAAGCATTAATATCTAAGTCGGAAGCAAAAGTAGCAATACCTGCTACATTAAGTTCGTCTAAGTCGCTTAATCCATCAACATCTAATCCAGAATTGGCATCAATATTACCACTAAAAGTTGAAATTCCCAAAACATTAAGATCTTGTGCCGTAACATCAATATCTACAATGGAAGGGAAAAGATTAATAATGTTTGTCTTAAACGTTGTTCCTGTAGATATTGTTACGGTTGATCCAGTGGAAATAGTAATTGATTCTGACTTAGTGAAGACTTGGTTATCGTGACTAGAATCAGTTTCTACAGTGTATGTTCCAGAAGGGAACGTTAATATATTGGGTTCATGATAAATTTTAAATAATGGATTTGTTGAATCTGTACTTAATGAAGTTGAAAATCCATTTGTATTAAGTTTACTACCATCACCAGAAAAACTGGTTGCCTTTATCTCACCAACTACATCAAGTGCAACAGTTGGGAGAGTAGACCCAATTCCAACACTTGCTATACCAGTTGCTCCACCAAATATAATCTTAGAGTCTGTTGTTACACCAAGAATTTGTGTATCACTGGTGTCAACTATTTCAAAAATTGTAGAGTCTGTATCATTACCATCAACACTAAAAATTTCTGTTCCATTATCGGCGCTAACCGAAATATCTTTTGATACTAGATTACCATAAAAAGTGGTGTCAGTAAGGATACCAGACTTTGAAGTTACAATTCCCGAATTTATTCTAACTCCATTTAAATTACTCTCACCACCAACATGAAGTTTAGATGTTGGGTTGGTGGTTCCAATTCCAACATATTCAGTGCTACCATAAGGTGCTAATTGAATCGTACCATCAGCATCTACATCAATAGAAGGAACACCGCCACCATCATTGACTGAGAAAAGGCTACCAGAAGTCAGGTTATTTGTAAGTGAGAATAATTGACCAGCACTACCCTCCCAAGCCAAAGTCGAATTATCATATGTATATGCTCTTTGAGTAATTCTCTGAGTGCTTCCGGCACCAGCAGTAGAAACTAAGAACTCATCAACAACATGTAGAGTTGCCTGTGGGGAATCTGTTCCAATACCCATTCTCTTAGTTGATGGGTTAAAAACGAGACTCTCAGTAGAAACTCCAGCAACATCAGTAGAAGATGTTCCAACATAGAATGGAATGTACTGAGACTGGTTTGTCGTGTTTTCTGATGGAGTTGTTCCAGCAGAAACACCAGTCAGATTAGATCCATCACCACTGAATGAAGTAGCCGTGATGATACCAGTAATATTAATATTACCTGTTCCAGTAATATCATTACCATTAAGATCTAAATCACCACCTAATTGTGGTGTGGTGTCTTGGACAACACTACTAAGTCCAGCAGTAATACCAGTCAGAGCAGAACCATCACCAGAAAAACTGGTTGCCTTTACCGTTCCGTTAACATCTAATTTTGCCGTGGCAAGTGTTGTTCCGATGCCAACATTACCACTATAAACAGACAGCCTTACATTACCATTAGCATCCGCATCAATGATGGGGAAACCAGAAATATCATTAACAGAATATATAACACCCGACGACAGATTATTATTAAGTGCAAATACCTGACCCTCGTATCCCTCAAAACTCAGCGTGCCTTCTGCATCATCTAAGACTTTGAGAGTTATAGAACTATTTCCCGCTCCTGTAAAGGTAATACTTGGTTGGTCTACCGTAGAACCAATAGAAGGTTGTATTACAATATTCTTATCAGAATTCGCCATTTACCTAATACTACTCCTTATAATGATATTTAGGAATTCTTTTACAGGGCATCTATTTCAAATTTTTATTATACATAAGCGGTGCCATTCCAGGATTTTGCAATCACTCTAATATTAGAAAATCCCCCATAAGTTGAATTAACCGAATAAAAACTAGTATCAACATAGACGGTTTTTCCAGTCCCATAAGCAACAGAATGTAGTAGTGTAGATCCATTATAATGTTTTATGGTTCCGTCGGTATTATAAACTAAGTAGAATGTTTCTGACGTACTCCATGATCCACCAGGAGAAGGAGCGACCTGAGATCCATTATCGTATACAGAATAGCTGTCAGTCCTATAAGGATAAGAAGCATGGTCCAAAGATGCATAACTCGCATTTGTTGTTGGATCTTCATTCCAAGCAATCATTGCATATGAAGAACCATTATCACCTGATCCTGCTTGTTTATTGAATTCAATCGTACATGGTGCCGTAAATGATAAATCACTATAGGCATGATTATTCCAAGAATTTGATCCCGAAGTCTTAAATATGTCTACAGTATCTGTTCCATTATTTGTTGCCGTTAAATTTCCACTCAAAGTATAAGTTATTACTTCATATGAAGCAGGAGCACCAGGAAACTCACCAGTGGTGCGAATCTTTAGAATAGCCATATTTAATATCTCCTATCAGTCATGATATTTATAGTCCATAACGACTACTAAGTGCATTGAAGTTTTGTTGGACCTGCTCATCAATAAGACCAATTTTATATATTCTAACTATTGAAATATAACCATCATAATATCCACTTACTCTTGCAGAAGAATTTCCAATTTGCATTCCCCCATACGATTGTCCCGCAACAACCTCAAGATCGGTTATTGCCGTAGAA
>Ga0194024_1000197_pt1 | contig 11655 bp, 10 predicted proteins | sample IW13Sep16_MG_FD_140337 | JGI IMG/M metagenome (GOLD analysis project Ga0194024, IMG submission 140337) | Freshwater microbial communities from the Broadkill River, Lewes, Delaware, United States - IW13Sep16_MG | ecosystem: Environmental > Aquatic > Freshwater > River | place: USA: Delaware...
ATTTGAAATTGTGTTTAGGTTTTACTTCTCCACCTATTTTTTTGATGTTATTAAGAACAACATCAACTTGATCTTGTCTCATTTCAGATTCATAATCATCCAAAATACCTTTCAGTAAGTCTCTAGACTCATCAACTTTGCCCCACCACCAGGCAGAAATTCCTTTTTCGAATAATATTCCCCACTTACCAGGGTATTCTACATCACTTCTAAGAGGTTCTAAGTCAAAGTTACATTGTCTCAATGCCAACTCACAAGTTGCATAACAGTCCTGCCACCATTGCTGCCTTTCGGCAAATCTTGCAAGCAAGAAGTATGCTTCAGGTCTTTCTGGTAAAAACATTTGTGCTTGCCACAACATTCCCCTACCACTATGATCTCTTGTCCCCTGTTTGAAGTAACAGTAAGATCCCATAATCAATGCATTGTATGTAAGGTCTGGGTTAGAATTTTTCCCCCTTTCAGCACACCTCAAGAAATATGAAAGTGCTGGAGCAGTGTGCCCATTCTTATAATAATAAAGTCCTAATTCAAAGTTATGATCTGGATTTTCTGTATCTAGAGAATAATTCTCCATCAACATTTCAAGTTCTGTTTTTTCAACTATTTTATTTTCTTTATCTGTTTGGACATAGAGGTTTACATTTTTCCACCATTTTAATACTAATTCTGCAGCAATTTTATGATTATTTTTTCCTCCGTTAGTTACATCTTTGTCACGGTTTTCGAAAGTTGAAATAAATTTCGTATTCTCAACAAAGAGTGGAATAGTATAAGTATCACCTAGACAAAAAATTAAATTCTCTACCAATGGTTGAACGTCGGATCCAGGTATTTCTAAATGATATCCATCATCCACAATATAAGTATCAATGATTTTTTTGGCATAATCTCTAGTAACAATATATGCCGATATACCCCAATCATTCCAATCTCTTTTGTGCATTTTCATAGATGAATATTCATCTCTAATTGTAAGAAGTTGAATACAATCTGCATCTTCGGGGGTTTTATCAATAAACTGTTCCCAGGTAAATCCCCAATACTGAACAGTTTCTAAACTTAAATCATCTTCTGCAAAAAATCCATATTCATCATCAGTAGTATCATACCAATCTTTGATCATCTTTAAATGAGAAACTGCACATCCCTTTGTCCCTTCATTTAAAGAGTCTACATATCTTCCAGTTACTTTATCATCACATTCATGAAATCTCTTTGAGATATATGATTTAAATTTGATGCCATATTTTTTAAAAGATCTCTCAAGTTCATTTCTACGATCAACACTTTCCTCCAAAGAAATATACCGTATAAAAGGAATGTCTAATTGTTTTACTTCTTGGACCTCTTCAATAGCATTATAATTTTGATCATCTATTTTGGTTATCTTCCATTTAGTTTTATTTTCAACTCGATAGTTAGTGATTTTGCCAATCATTTTCTTATTTAACTTAGTCTGATGTTCAGACACTGCATACTCAACTTGATATTCTAAATTTTTGCCCACATAGTGTTTTTCTAATTTGTTTGTAATTTGTTTTCGATATTGTTCTTGAGTATCGAATCCTTTAAAATTTTCAATCCTCTTGGTGTCGCTATGAGGAAGATGTATAAACTCGAACGTAGTAACCTTTGTTTTCTTTTTCTTTAGTCCATAAAGTTCTAAACGCTGGCAAATTTCATCATCCTCATATGCATAGCAGTCTCCAAGTGCTTCATTATATCCACCAACTGCATCAAAATACTCCTTCTTTACATACAGCATACCAACTAGGTATCTATAAAAAGGACTGTATGAAAAAAGATATTCACTATATTGATCACGCTCCATCTGTGTATTGATGTATGCAGTCTCAGTCGTTTCATCCCATTTATGAACATCCTTAGTGTCTAACTGACCACAAAAAAATTGTTTACCTCTAGGCAAATAATTTAATACACCAGGGTAATATGGATTGAACACATGATCACCATCCAAGTGAAAAATATACTCTGAGGTAGCAAGACTTGCAGCAAGATTCAATGGTTGAGGTTGATTGAAATATTTTTTGTCATCTACTCGAACTACTTTTACTCTAGGATCTAATTTTGTCAGATAATTGATTGGTTCATCAGAACTCCAATCAACAATGATGACTTCTTTAATTTCTTTATAATTCAACCACGACATCAAAGATACTTTTAAAGCATCGGTTCTGTTTTTACATGCCGTAATTACAGAGATTTTAGGATCAGGTTTTTTAAGATTAAGTTTCATAATTTTATCAAAAAATTAAATCAAGTTCCAATTTGATCTATATAGGTCTTTGGTTGACCAGTCTTTAAATTTACCAGTAGATGAAAACCATTGTTTTGGAGCAATTGTTTTATCACTTTCCGCTAACCATGATCCCCACCAACTAAAAGAACTATTTGCAATTATATGATAGTCACATAAAGAAAGCAAACACAAATCTATACACATATCATTAGAGGTTGATACAAAGAATCTGTCTCCACTAAATTTTTCTTTACACCACTCTGAATCATCACTCACAATCATGACAGGAACATCATCACTAAAGTGTTCAAGTGCTCTTTTATAATAGTTAATACTCAAAGGGTAGAATTGAGAATCTGTAATGTAATCTGTTCTTCTAACATGCATTCCAATTACATCATCATAACCAAATAAACCACTCATATAAGAGTGGCAAATTCTCCTAACATCATCATGAAATGTAAAGTCATTTAATAATTCTTTTCTAACATTATGAAAATACTTTTCGGATTGAAAAAAACCATAGAGATCTACATCATTAGGACAATCATCCACATATTTTTGATTGAATTGTATTCCTTCTAATGGATATGATGTTTTATTCTTATTCTTTATAGTACTAGGTATTTTAAAACACTGCGTCAACATTATATCATGTTCTGGAATGGAATAATCATATCCATTATGAGAAGCAATTCCTCTCAAAGCAGCATACTGAAACATTTGATTTCCCAAACGTCCCATATGTCCAATATTATTAAAAGAAATCATTCCTCAAAAATATAGTTTTTAACAAACTCTTGATTAACCCTAACAAGATATGCGGCATTATCTTGGAAACCAAATGTGATTAAGTAATCGTCCCCATACTCACACATACCAACGGCAAATTCAATCTCTGCTTCCAAGAAAGAAAATCGTTTTGATACCTTCACAATATTCCAATCTTTATCCCAAACAACAAAGCGATGGCGATATGTTCCATCCTTTCTTCCTGCAGGACTTTTGAAAAGGAAAGTTTCATGACAAAGAGCAAATCTATAATCACCAAAAGGAAGAACTTGTGAACCACCACGAAGATCAATACATCCAAGATCCTTAAAACCTGTGATCAAAACTTGTTCAGTCTTTCCAGATTCAATATCATATTTTACAATTTCAGTTCCGTTAGTCCACTTTACAAAGTGATATGGCATATCAAGAATTGGCATCCAATTCTTTTCACAATAGCCGGTGTTAGGTGGTGGTGTAGGAATACGATACTGACTGAGTTCTTTTACTTTACCGTCCTTTTCAATTTCAATCTCACACAATTCCATACGACCAGTACCTATCTTATCAAGGTCACGGCGAACCCCACAGGTCCAAAGTTTTCCTTCCCACCTAAAGATACGAGCATCTTCGAGACCAACAAATTCCCAAAGTTCTTTATCTGGGTGCTTTGATGTATCAATATGGGTATGCCATTTGAGTCTCATATTCTCATCCAATTCCCCAACAACATTCCATGTGCGAAGACGAAGATCATTCTCTGGATGAATATAGACAAGTGGTCCCCATGGATGCTCAAAGATATTCTTTTCAGAATGATATAGGGTATAGTTAATGTTTCTAAGATTAACAAGAATCCTTCCATTATCATTGTAAATAGAAGGATTAGTGATTGCAGGACCTTTAAGATCTGATGAGGGTATCATCAGAGGATGAATAGATCCACCATTCTCCAGTGCAAGTTTTACAAAATTTTCTGTCATTTAAATAATGATTATTGTGCTTTAAGAAGATCATTTGCAAAATGAGATCTTAGTCCATCTGCAAGTACATAGTGGAAAAAGATTTGATGATAAAACAATCCTTCTTTTTCTACTTTTTTACCATACCATGTTTTCGTGTATTCCCTAGGAAGAGGATCTCTCCAGTGTGGTCTTTCACATCCCTTATAAAGCATACCATCTCCAGGTCTCAATGCTATTGAATGACGTTCACCATTAGGTGTCTTAATCCACAATGGCCATTTTCCTTCAATGTTTGATGCAATGTGTACGGAGATAGAAATTTCACATGCAGGACGGTCGGCATGAATTGTTAATTCTTGTCCAGGGAAGTAAAATCTATCATAGTAATATGTATTATATAATTTACATCCGATTATTTTTTCTAGTTTTCTTCTAATTCCAGTATGAATACTTCTATATTGTGGATGCCAATATGATGCGATAGATCCTTCTACTTGATTTTCTATTGGGGTAAAATTATATTGATTTAAATTTTTACCCCAGTAATCATATTGTCCCCTTTTTTCTGGAATATCACGAACCAATTCAGATGGATCCCAAATTTGTTCTAAAGCAAGATATCCATCTTGTTCAAACCTATTATTTTTTGTTACTGATGTTCCAGTATTAAGTTTTTCTTGAAATAATACGTCTTCAGGAGTCATATGTTCAGCCATAATTTACCTCACTTCCAACGTGGACCAACAGTCCATCCAACAATAGATTTACGAACACCCCTGGTAATTTTAAGAACACGGTGCTGTGTGCGAGAATCAAATAGAATTATAGTTCCCCTTTTACGAGGAGCAAAATAACACTTTCCCGCCTCATCAAGTAATTGCAAATTTCCCCCCTCATATTCATCATGAGCAGAAAGTTGAAGAACAAAAGAAAGTTTGCGAACGAGTTCAATATTTTCATTCACAAAATCATTTGCTCTACCTTGCTCCCTATTATTTCCAGACATTGGTTTATATTGTGTCGAGAGACCAGCATCATTGTGCCAACTATAAAATTGACCTGTCTCATACCGAGTATATTGCATCGCCTCCCCATCAATATTTGTCAGATCATATAAAAAGTTTTCACGATTTGCTCTCTGAACATAGTTCCAAATAAATCCACCAAGCCAATGGGTCGTAGGAATCCAAGCATTGTATGAATTTCTCTTTTCTTTATTCAATGCGTCTCCATAGAGACGTGAGTCATTCATCTCAACATCAAACTTTTTTATATCTTCCTCAATAACATCTACAAGATTTTCAGGTAAATCAGTATTAAACCAAATCGATTGATATGCCATATTCAAAAAATGTTTTCAACACTCATTATATATCAGACTAAAAAAAATATCAAGTTGTGATTTTATTCTACGGGTTCATCCTCTGATGGGTCTATTAAAATCCAACCTTGTGTTTTTGGATCATTTGTATCATTTTGATATACATTTTCATCCCATACATACCTCTTTCCACTACTCATCTCTTCTTCCGTTAGAGTCGGTTGTAGAATTGGAGGTTCCCAAGTATAGTGCTCCATGTCGAGTGTCCAACTATCAAAAGGAACTTTTTTGTGTAAAAACAAATCTAGTTCCTCATTATATATCATTCCAGGTACAGCATACTGACCTCTAATATTACCATTAATAGATGTTTTCTTCCAAATACTGTCAGGACCATGAACTTCTTTAAGGTAATCTATACCTAATTGTTCAACCTCTTGACCATCTCTAAGTAACTTAGAGTTGTTGACTACACAAACACGTATGACTATATTATCTGAGTTTAATCTTGCGAAATGTGCCATAATAGTTTTATGCTGGGTATTCGATGATTACAATTCCTGATCCACCTGCAGCGCCTGCACCTCCAATGGATCCGCCACCGCCGCCACCAGTATTTGCAGTTCCAGTTCCAGCACTAATTGGGTTAGCTGCATTTCCACCACGTCCTCCCCCACCAGCTCCACCAAGTCCATAAGTGTATGGAGTAGTGTTTGGATCACTAGAACGCGCCGGAGGACCAGCCCAACCTAGACTACCTTTGTTGGTAGTTGCACTAGCGCCACCACCACCGGCAAAATATCTTTTACCAGATTCTAGTCCTGGTGTTCCATAATTTGGAGGTGATAATGGAGACCACATTCCAATCTGCCCATATATTGTTCTAACAGTAGTCAAAATTTCAGTACCGCTTCCATACCCACCAGCACCACCTCCTCCACCACCACTTGCTTGTGTAGGTGGTCTTGCTACTGCACCAAATCCCCTAGAACCAAATGCAAAGTTGTCAGGAACATCGCCAGTAGCTACAGCAGATACTCCGTAATTCGGATCTGCAGCACCACCACCACTAGATCCTCCGGCATTTCCATTTGCCCATCCCGCACCAGTAGAGTCTGATCCAGCGCCACCACCTCCACCAGGAGCTAAAACTCGTTCAGGACCAGATCCGATCCAACTATCACCACCATTAGTACCAGGATTAACTGAAACTACTGCTCCAGCACCACCACTACCTACATTAACTGGTTGTGGTCCGGCACCAACACTAACTGCAAATTCAGATCCGATTCTTCCTGGTGCCAGAGGTCCGAAAATTTGCTTTGAATCTGAAGGTGTTCTTTGAGATCCAGATTCTGATGTTACAAAAGCACCAGCACCGCCGCCGCCTCCACCACTCTGAGCAGGAGATCCAATGTTGGATCCACCACCACCGCCGCCGCCGCCGACGACAAGATATCTTACAGATGCTAGTGTGGGATCAGTGACAGTAAATGTTCCTGGTCCGGTAAAAATGTGCCTAACTAATCCAACGTGTTCAGTATTAGTTTCAGGTTCTGTAGTAACAGTACCAGTAACTGTCATTCTAGAACTCGCTGGTCTAGACTTGATATATCTAACAATTACTATTCCAGAACCGCCACTAAAAAATGTGCCTCCAGTTATAGTACCAGTAGCACCTTGACTACCTCCACCGGTGTTTGCATGACCTTGATCAATTGCTGGCAATGGAGCGGGACCACTGTCTCCACCATATCCCCATCCATTCCTATCAGTTATCATTGTATGAACAGTAGGATTAATATAAATTACTGGAGCAAGAATTGAGAGTGGAAAACGTGCTGGTGCATTTCCATCACCACCATCCCATGCGACACTTGTGTTAACCGGTGCTCCAGGATAAACTGCAGATCCTCCTGCACCTCCTCCACCACCAGAAAATCTATTAGTCCCCGGCGGTGCTGTATAAACTGCGGCGGCACCATCATGCCCTTGCCAAAATTTTTCGGGAGATGCTGGGTTATCAAAATCAGCGACCTGGGTGGGTTGCGGGATTGTGGGTGATGCGGTTGGAGCTCCAGATCCTCCACCAGATCCTCCCTCAGACCTTAATGGATTTTGACTATTTGTAGCGCTAATCCAGGCATCTCCTCCTCCACCACCAATTGCAACTCTTCCAAATGCAGTGGTGGGACTTCCATTTGCTCCAGGTTGTCCCCCGCTGGCAGGGCCTGGGACACTCTGACCTCCACCAGCACCGATGGATATTGGATATCCAGTTCCTGGAGTTACTGAAGAAGATCCTCTAACTATACCACCACCGCCGCCAGATCCTCCGTATGCACTGTCAGGGTTTCCACCAGCGCCACCACCTCCACCACCGACAAGCATAAAATCGATTGATTTAATTTCAGTTGATGGTTGATTTACCGTGAAAGTTCCATCCGATGTGAAGACATGATAGATATATCCATCACCACCATCAATAATAAAATCGCCACCACTCGCTTTAACATTAGATCCTGGTGCGTTTTCAATAGTATGGTAATCTCTATCTTTTCCTGTTACTTCTACTTTACCTGTAGGAGTCAGATCGAAACTGCGACCTTTATTTGCACTAAATCCAGCCATAAATTAAGCCTCCTGATCACCAAGAACAGTTACGTTTACAGTATCTCCAGATGTTGTACTTAAATTCTTTACTACTACAGCATCATTAGTTGCTGCTAAAATAAAGGGATATGCCAATTCAAAGAAATATGTATCAGTTCCAGTCAAAGTTATTTTAGCAACCATATTACTATCTGCTGCTGTACCAGCAGACCCACTACTGTTTTGAACAAAATGAATTGATACCGTAATGTCATTTGATGCCGTGGTATTATGTAATAGTAAAGATCTTATATAGGTCTTAGTATTACTAGCAACAGTGTATACGGCAGTAGATGTGTTATTGTAAACACAGGCAACTGGATAACCAAGATTTGCTTTTGCTAACGCCATTTTTTATTATCAAACGTAGGTTCTTGTTACTCTTCTTTTATTTATCCAAACAACATTGCATCCAGTTCACCAATTCCTCCTGAACTAGCAGTGGTAGTTGTCCCGTTTGCCATCAAGTATTGACTTGAAGTTCCACCCGAAATGGCAATTGATGATGCATTCACAATGCCATTTCCACTTAAATCTAGATTGTCACCACTAGGAATTTCTTTTATTTGATTAGAGGAAGAATCTGCAACTAAAGGAAAACGATTTGCCATATTTTTTATATTTTTAAATATTTATTAGATTGTTATGGTAGTAATGCCACTAGCACGATTTGGAATCTCAATTTTAGAGTCTGAAATTGAAAATGTAACTGCGGTTCCGACTCTAACACCAATGGTCATTGTGGCAGAACCTCCTCCCCCTCCTGCCGCAGCAACACCACTTAAGTTAGATCCATCACCATAAAAAGCAACAGCACTAACAATACCTACAGAACCACCATAAAAAGTAATACCAGTTCCAACAGTGATTGTGTCATCTGTTACGTTGGTCACAAACAGATTTTCTGCTGTAAGATTGGCAGTTTCTCTAGTCTTTCCCATGACTTATGTTTTATAGGTATTTAGATTCATTTTTTATACATCTCCAGTGTTCGTTGAAGGATAGAATCTACCATCTCCCCAAATAATTCTCACTGCACCTGGTGCCCCAGATCCAGATGAAGTGGTCGCGTGGTCATCGTCATCTGCTCCTCCTCCACCACCAAAAGATCCTCCATTTGAAATATTGCCACTGGATCCTCTACTCCCGCCAGATCCACCATATCCACCTGTTCCAACAGGTCCAACTGATCCACTAGGACCTTGACCGAGTATTCCTACTCCACCGCCACCGCCACAACTGCTGCTGTTTGCGCCGCCGCCACCACCAGCGCCACCGGCACCAGAACTTCCACCAGCACCTGGGTTTCCATACGCTCCAGTGCCTCCACTACCACTATATCCACCAGCGCCACCACCGGCACCACCAGCAGAGTTATAAGAAGCATAACCACCTCTTCCTCCACTTCCACCACCATCTCTTTCTGTTCCAGAAGATCCTCCCGGCGAACCATAATTGGAAGATTGATACAATCCAGATGATGATGATGCTGGACCACCTCCACCTCCAGAACCTTGAAGAAGGATTGTCGTTCCTCTTTTAATTTGACTAACTCCACCGGTACTACCACCACTTAAATACCAAGAAGAACCAGCACCACCACCACCAACAACAACCGTTAATGATTCTCCAGCAGTAACTGCAAAAGTTCCATATGCAAGACCACCTCCACCTCCACCTCCACCTCCACGGTTGCTTCCAGTACCTCCAGCACCGCCACCGGCACCAATGACAACAGCAGAAACTTGTGTTACTCCATCAGGAACCGTAAATGTAAATGTCCCAGAACTTGTATATGCCTGCTGTCCAGGTTCTGCTGCCGCTGCTGCAGCACCTGCAATCAAAGTACTAATTGCTCCAGATATTCCAAGTAAAGATAAAAATGGTGCCATATCTTATGCAAAATTAACTAGGTTTGCCAATACAACAAATGTTGCACTACCCGTTTTAATTATATTATATGTATAAACATCGTAACCACTCGAACCCCCTGTAGAAGGTGCAGAACCACCTAACCAACTTTCAGTAACTGCACCAGTATCAACTGTTAATTGTGCAGAATATCCTGCAGCAGCTGCAGTCGTAATTAAAACAACTGTAATTGATTCTCCAGTACTCATAGAAGAATCTAAAGATGTAGAACCATCAACTCTTATATTTGGTGTTGAGGTTGTTGTTTCGGTAGTGGTAAATAAATGAACCATTCCATTCGCAAGATCAATATTTGCATTATCACTCAGTTTTCCTGCAGTGATGTTTACACCTTCTTTTAGCAATCCAGAAAGATCAACATTTCCAGAATAAGTTGTTGCTGTAATAGTTCCAGTAATATTAAAATTACCAGTTCCAGTAATATTGTTAGAGTTTAAGTCTAACTCACCACCCAACTGTGGAGTTGTATCTTCAACAACATTGGCAAGAGTACCTGTACCCATCAATCCTTGAAGACCTTGTAGTCCCTGAGTACCTTGAACACCTTGAGTTCCTTGAGTACCTTGTGTACCTTGAGTGCCTTGAGGTCCTTGAAGACCTTGAAGTCCTTGTGTACCTTGATTGCTTAAACCTTGAGTTCCTTGAAGTCCTTGAGAGGCTACAAGAGTTGGTGCTGATGATACAGTAACTGCCTCAAAAATATCACCAGTCGATGCTCCAGTAGTTAACGTAATTGTTGTGCTATCAGTTTCTGTATACTCCGTCTGCTTATCGAGTTTTGAACCATTTAGATAAACATCAACAAATCCATCAGCATAAGATGCTACATTAAATACCGTTTGATTGTTTGTAGAAACGATTCTGGTCAATCCACGCTGACTTGATGGAATGTAAATATCCGTTTGTGATCCATCATCACCCATTGTGAGTCCAACACCCACAAAATTAAGCGTAGATACTGCAGTGTTTATACTAACTCCACCAGATTCAATTCCAACAGACCCTCCACCTTCACCTCCAGATGCAGAAATTGTTGTATCTGTAATTGTAAGATTAGTTCCAGCAGTTAAGTATTTAAGAGAACCTGCACTATCATCCCAAAAAACTAATTTATCCGATCCAGCATCTACTGCACCAATGTTTGGACTACTATAACTAATTACATTACTTAAAGTTGCAGCAACTGTTATATCATCCGAAGAAGCCCTACCTTGAAGACCTTGAAGACCTTGAGTACCTTGTGTACCTTGAGTACCTTGTGTACCTTGAGTACCTTGTGTACCTTGAGTACCTTGAGTACCTTGAGTTCCTTGAGTACCTTGAGTACCTTGAGTACCTTGAGTACCTTGTGTACCTTGAGTTCCTTGAGTACCTTGTGTACCTTGAGTACCTTGAAGTCCTTGAGTTCCTTGTGTACCTTGAGTTCCTTGTGTACCTTGAGTACCTTGTGTACCTTGTGTACCTTGTGTACCTTGTGTACCTTGTGTACCTTGAAGTCCTTGAGCACCTTGAGATCCTTGAGATCCAGCATCACCAATAATGGAGATAGTCATAAAGACTTCATCACCATTATTAATACTTGCCCAACTATCTCTATCAATATATTCAATATCTAAAGTTCTCCAAGAACCATTATCAGTTTGACCAGTTACATAAAACTTGGCTTGTTTTTGTGGTGCATCTGCTACTCTAAGAGTACAAAGTGCTTTATTTGTAGAAGTAGAATCTGTAAGAGTATCTAAAACTGATGG
>Ga0194024_1000198_pt1 | contig 11648 bp, 17 predicted proteins | sample IW13Sep16_MG_FD_140337 | JGI IMG/M metagenome (GOLD analysis project Ga0194024, IMG submission 140337) | Freshwater microbial communities from the Broadkill River, Lewes, Delaware, United States - IW13Sep16_MG | ecosystem: Environmental > Aquatic > Freshwater > River | place: USA: Delaware...
CAAAATATTGCTTGTGGATTCAGCGGAAACTTGCCTAGTGCGCTTTTGATCCGTGATGCGGAAGGCAGTAACTCCACAACCATAAACTCATCTCATTACCTGTTTACAAGTGACGGGATAAAAAATTCCGGCGTTGCTGGTTACGGCGAAGCCTTGTTTACGACCCCCGGAACCCATAGTTGGACTTGTCCTTCTGGGGTTACCTCGGTTTCCGTTGTCTGCGTTGGCGGCGGTGGGGGCGGCGCTGGTGTCGCTGGCTACGGTGGCGGCGGTGGCGCACTGATGTATCGAAACAATGTCTCTGTCACGCCGGGAACAAGCTACACCGTGGTAGTTGGAGAGGGCGGGGTTGGAGAAAACTGGTCCGCAAGCCCTATAGCGGCTCCCGGCGGCGACTCGTATTTTGATAGCTCAACAAATAGGGCTGGCGGCGGCGGTAGCGGCATGGATACCGCCGGAAACCGAGGAGCCGGAGGTATTCGCACCGGAGGAGACGGCGGCGGCAATGGCGGCGATTCCGGTTTTGGCGGCAGAACAAACGGCGGCGGCGGAGCGGGCGGATATAGCGGCGATGGCGGTGACGGCGGAGATGCTTCTACTCCTAACGTGTTCGTGACAGGCGGAGACGGCGCTGGCGGCGGTGGTGGTGCTGGTGGTAGTCAGCCAATGTCAGGGTATTACAGCAACAATGCTCACGCTGGCGGCGGCGGAGTGGGCCTGTATGGAGAAGGCGATAGCGGCGTGGGCGGATTGGGCGGTAGCGCAAGCACAGCCGCGCAGGGAGGCAAGGGTGGCTCCGGAGGCGGCGACGGAACTCCGCTTGTGGTCGCCACTACACTCTACAACTCAAATAACGGGACTAGCTCAAACGGCGGATTGTATGGCGGCGGCGGCGGTGGCTCTGGAAACTCAGGCTCTGACGGCTGGGCAGGACAGCCCGGAGCGGTACGGATTGTTTGGCCGGGGAATACACGGTCCTTCCCTTCAACCAATGTGGTTCAGGACGACTCCGATCAGGGATTCCCAATCAATACAACTACAGACGGCCCTGTAACAGGCGATTGCATTGGTGCTTACTCAGGCGGATTTCAAATTAAAGAAGAGCCTAGTTTTGCACTAAACACTAGCGGAAGGCGGTATGTCTTCATTGCGTGGGCATAATTGAGAGGAATTTATGTATTTTCACCTGACTGAAAACAGAAAGATCACAGAGGCCGAGCTTCGTGATCGCCACAAGAATGTTTCACTGCCCAAGGTGTGGAAGAGTGATACGTTAAGATTTTTAGGCGTGACGGAAATCGTCAGCACAACGCCGCCAACCCCCGGAGAAAACGAAAAAGTTATTTCTGCCAATCCGGTTCTACATGACGGGGTTGCCAGAGAGGTTTGGCAGGTAGTGCCGTTATTCACGGAATACACGGATGGCGACGGAAATACCGTGACAGTTCAGGCCCAAATGGACGCAAAGAATGCGGCGGAAGCCGCAGATAAGGCGTTAGGGGCAAGAAAAGAAAGGGACGCACTGCTTGCCGAAACTGATGGTCTTGCTATTGGCGCGCTAGAGACAGGAGTCGCTTTGTCCGACGAAATGCTTGCGTATCGACAGGCTTTGAGAGACGTGCCGCAACAGGAAGGGTTCCCGTCCAGCATAACGTGGCCCACAAAGCCGTAAGGGGTTTTTAATGGCTCTTATTATTAAGGACAGGGTAAAGGAAACCACCGCCACGACAGGGACAGGCCCGCTGTCTTTGGGCGGGGCTGAGTCGAACTTTGTTGCATTTTCCTCTGTCTTGTCTGACGGTGACACCACCTACTATGGAATCGTAGACGCAGGGAACACGGCTTTTGAGGTCGGGCTTGGAACCTACACTGCAAGCGGCAACACGCTGACAAGAACCACTGTATTTGCAAGTTCAAATAGCGGCTCGGCAGTTGATTTGCAGTCTGGTAGCAAGTTTGTTTTCTGCGCCTACCCTGCGGACAAGGCTGTATTTGAGGACGCAAATGGGGCGATTGTTGTTGATGACAACGTCACCATACAAAGCGGTCTGATAGACCTCAAGAATGACGGCACGGTATCTCGGATTAGGCTTTATTGCGAAAGCGCGAATGCTCATTTTCAGACGCTGGAGGCGGCTCCTCACAGCGAAGCCGCAAGCAATACGCTGGTTCTGCCTTCCGCAGGAAGCAACCTAATCTCAGACACGGCGACTCAAACGCTGACAAACAAAACACTTACGTCCCCGAAGATAAACGACAGCACAGCGATTACGGCAACGGGTACGGAGATCAACTACCTAGATATCACTGCTCTAGGCACGTCAGAAGCATCTAAGGCCGTGACAGCGGACTCCAGCGCAAAGGTTAAGTTTATTGGCACCACCTCTGTTGCCGAAATGATTGAGAAGGTGACGATTGATACGTCCACCACAGGGACTATCAACTTTGATTTTCTGACTCAAGCGGTCCAGTTTTTCAACACCAACCAGACAGCCAACAGAACGATTAACTTTCGCGGAGACGGCTCAAACTCGCTTGACAGCATAATGGCTGTGGGTGAAAGCATGACTGCCGCAGTGTTGATGACGCAGGGCGGTACGCCGTATTACCTAAACACATATCAAGTAGACGGGTCCGCCGTTACCCCAGAATGGTCAGGAGGAACTGCGCCATCGTCAGGCAATGCATCTTCCATTGACGCCTACACGTTCACAATTATCAAAACAGCAAGCGCCACGTTTACTGTCTTGGCTAGCCAGACGCAGTACGCATAATGCCCCTTCTTTCCACGATAGGCGCGGCGTCTTCCAAGGGTTTTTCCTCTGGAAGCAGACCGCCTACAGCTAGGTTTTTGATAATTGCTGGTGGTGGGGGTGGAGAAAGCGCGGCCCCTAATAGCACGGCTAATGGTGGCGGCGGCGCTGGAGGTCAGCGCGAGTTTGAGGATTTTGCGCTCACGCTTGGCACTACATACACCGTCACGGTGGGCGGCGGTGGTAGCGCAGGGGCTAACGGGTCTTCTTCTTCAGCTTTTAGTTATCCCACAACGGGTGGTGGAGCAGGAAGAGGCGGAACGGGTTTATCTGGCGGTTCTGGCGGCGGTGGCGGCGGTGCGCTTGGAGGGGGCGATCCCGGCGGCTCAGGAAATGCTGGCGGCTATAGCCCCGTGGAGGGGTATGCTGGCGGCGCAGGAAACGGCGGTAGCGCTTCAGGATGTGGCGGCGGTGGTGGTGGTGCAGGCCAACAAGGATTCCCCGGAACCGTTGAATCAGGCACAAGCAGAGGCATTGCCGGTCCCGGAGGACAGGGGCGAAATAGCGACATAACCGGCTCATTCGTAAGAAGAGGTGGCGGTGGCGGTGGCGGTGGTTCTTTTGCTGGCTACAACGCATCAGGCGGCGCTGGTGGCGGCGGTTACGGCGGCTATCCTCTTTTTAATGCGGCTAGCGGTCAATCACAAACCGGAAGTGGTGGTGGCGGTGGTGGCCCAGACGGGGTTAACGGAAGCTCAGGAGGCTCGGGCGGTAGCGGAGTAGTCATTATAAGGAGCACTGTACAAGCCACTGCAACCACAGGGTCTCCCAGTGAGACAACGGTTTCTGGGGATTACCTTTACACGTTTTCTGGCTCTGGGAGCATTACGTTCTGATGGCGCATTTTGCTGAATTAGACTCAAACAGTGTAGTGCTGAGAGTTGTGGTTGTAGCCAACGAGGAGCTTCTTGATGAAAATGGCGACGAGCAAGAATCGCTCGGGGTTGCCTTTTGTGAGGAGCTTTTTGGTGGCGGGACGTGGGTCCAGACTAGCTACAACGGCAACATACGCCGCGTTTATGCGCCTGTCGGGGCTTTATACAGGACTGATGTAGACGCTTTTCAGACTGCACAGCCTTTCCCATCTTGGGTCTTTAATGACACGCTGTGGGAGTTTGAGGCTCCTGTTCCGATGCCCGCTGGAGACGGTCCTTATCGATGGGACGAGGAGACAACTAGCTGGCAGTTGATCGGCGGATAGCACAGTGGACCCGTTGAGCTTGGTGGCAATGGCTTCGACCACCTTCAAGGGATTGCAGGTGCTGGTTAGTAAGGGTGCCGAAATAGAGCATGTGGCGCAGAAGCTGGGCCATTGGTACACGCTGGTATCTGACATCAATCAGGCCGAGCGCGAAGCGGAAAATCCGCCTCTTTTCAAAAAGATGTTTGACGGCTCTTCTGTCGAGGAGCAGGCGCTAAATGCTGTTATTGCCAAAAAGAAGATAGAAGAGCAGAACAGGCAGATCCGCGAACTGATCATGTACGCATACGGCGAAGAAACCTATCGCGAAATGCTACAGATGCGTAAGGACATCAGGGCCAAGCGGGAAAAAATGATTTACAAACAGCGACGTAGACAGCGTCGTATGCTTGACGTGTCAGCATTAGTAATGGCGCTTATTTTTTCTGGTGGCGTCATTTATTTCACAGCAACCCTCATTCAATCACTAAGGAGCGCGTAATGCGTAAACTACTTGCACTGTCTGTTTTGTTTTCTTTGGGCGCATCGGCGCAAACCGTCATCAACTACGAAGACGGGTCTACTTATACGCTTTCTGACGGCGAAGAAATATACGTCAGCACCGAAAACAGTGCTCTTTTTAAGCGTCAAATAATGAGAAACAAAGACACATTTTTTCGCGTACAGAAGCCTTGGGCCAAGCGCGATTACGTTTCACAGCCTACAGACGGGTTGCAACCCGGCTCACATGAATGGTGTGTCGCATACGTTCCGTGGAGCGAAGGCTTTACGTTTGGTATGCAGACTTGGCAACGGGCGTGTGACACCAACAGTGACGGCGTATACGACGAAAACGACGACGGCTGGGAAGGCTAAGTAGCATATACACGCCAGTGGAGGTGGTAATGGATCAGGGCATGATTAACACAATTATCACCCTTGCTGGCGGTATTTTTGGCTGGTTGCTCAAGACGCTATGGGACTCTGTGCGCATGCTGGAAAGGACAGACGACATGATCCTCGAAAAGGTCAACAGGGTTGAAGTTTTAGTCGCCGGGGAGTACGTCCGCCGCGAAGAGTTCCAAGACGGTATCCAGCGCCTTTTTAGTAAGCTGGATCAAATAGAGGCCAAGATCGACCAAAAGGCGGACAAGCAGTAAGTTATGTTTGGCATTACTGGATTTTCCGCCGCACCGTTTTCGGACTCCGGAGGTCCGGGGACTTTTATTGTTGGCGTTTCGGCGACTGGCGCAGTTGGTTCTGTTTCAATTAATGGTGAAGCCGACGCAATTGTCACTGGATTACAGGCCGTCGCCGAGACAAGTGGCGTCGTATTCAATGAATCCTTTGATGTAGGGGGCGTGTCCGCAACCGCGTCAGTAGGCTCCGCAGAGGCGTCTGTGCCGGTTTCAGTTTCCGTGACCGGATTGTCAGCCTCCATGCCGATGACCACTCTGGACGAGGGCGGTTCTTTGCTGGGCGGGCTGGCGCTGGCAGAAGAGCCAATTGCATCATTGGGTGACGGAGAGCTTGGGCTTTCATTCGTCTTGGGGGCGGTTGCAACCCTATCTGGCCTTGAGGCGTCTGCGGCTGTCGGGGGCGTGTCGGCAATTGGAAGCGCAGTCGCCGCGGTTACTGGGCTTTCTGCCGCAGGCTCCGTGGATAGCGTCAGCGTTATCGGGGAGGCCAACGTCAGCCCAACAGGGCTAGCCGCTACAGGCACTCCGGGCGCCGTCACGGTTGTCGAGGGGACGGGCCTTAATGTCGCGATCACATCTCCAAGGTTGCAGGGTCAGGTCGGCATTGTCGCGCCAAACGCGCAGATAAAGGTGTTCTTGACTGGTGTTGTCGGCACGGGCGAGACATCAGGGGCGTCTGTTGTTTCGTGGAATGAAATTATTGTTAACCAAGACCCGAATTGGGTTGAAATTGCGGCGTAGGGGAAACCATGCCTAGCACATACACAACAAATCTCGGCATTGAGAAAATCACAACCGGCGATCAAGCCGGCCTGTGGGGTGCCACCACAAACACGAACTTTGACATTATCGATCAGGCGGTCAATGGCATCCTGTCCCTCACCTTGGCCTCAGCGGGAAGCTCTGGCTCGCCAACAGACATCCCCGTTACTGACGGCGCGGTGTCCAATGGCCGGAATAAGTTTATTGAGTTTGTGGATGGCGGCGATCTTGGCGCAACGGCGTATGTGCGACTGACCCCTAGTGACGCAGAAAAGATTATGTTTGTCAGAAATAGCCTGTCTGGGGGCAGAGCGCTGATCCTGTTCCAAGGGACTTACAGCGCATCGAACGACTTTGAGCTGGCAAACGGCAAAGACGCGGTCCTCAAGTTCAGCGGGGCCGGGGCGGGCGCCACGGTGACTCAAGTGTTTGTGGATCTTGTTGCTGACAATTTAACAGCAAGCGTGACCGGAAACCTGACCGGAGACGTGACGGGAAATGTTACGGGAGCAGTGACCGGAAATGTGACTGGCAACCTGACAGGGAATGTGACCGGCGATGTTGCCGGCAACGTGACGGGAAATATCACATCGACTGGCGCGTCGTCTTTTAACAATGCAGACATCAACGGCGGAGCAATTGACGGGACTGTCATTGGCGCAAACTCTGCCGCCGCCGCCACGTTCACCAACATTACAGCCTCTGGCACATCAACCCTGACTACGGTAGACATCAATGCCGGAGACATTGACGGCACAAACATTGGCACGTCAACCCCCGGCGCAGGCACTTTCTCGGCGCTAGTCACCACTGGGGACAATGTGCGTATCGATACATCGCAGACCCCAGCAAGCTCCTCAGCATCTGGAACGGCAGGGGAAATCGCGTGGGACAGTAACTACATATATGTCTGCGTAGCAACCAATAGCTGGAAGCGCGTGGCGCTGTCGGCATTCTGATGGATGCATTCAGGGTAATGACCGGCGTTTTGCTGATGACGCTAGTGCTTATCTTTGCGTCCTGTACCGTTATATCAAGCTCCGATCCGGAGTGGGAGTGGCCCCATGATTGAAGCGCTCATCGCCCCAGTAGCGGGCTTGCTGGACAAGTTCATCCCTGACGCGGACGAGCGTAACCGTTTGGCCCATGAAATAGCCACAATGTCCACCCGCCATGCGCATGAGCTTGCAAAATCACAAATTGAGGTTAATAAAGCCGAGGCGGCACACAAGTCTATGTTTGTTGCCGGTTGGCGCCCGTTCGTCGGGTGGGTTTCTGGAGTGGCCCTTTCATGGCACTTTATCGGCCAACCATTGGCTGTTTTTGTCATTGCGTATACGGGCATAGAGACCCCGACGCTACCGGCATTCGATATGGATAGCCTGCTTACTGTGCTTCTCGGAATGTTGGGGCTCGGAGGTTTAAGGACGCTCGAAAAGACCAAAGGGGTAGCAAGGGAGAAATAGTTATGCTTGACCCGATAAAGACCGCAGGGAAACTCTTTAAGTCCCGCGTCATGCACCTTACTGAGTGGGAGGCGGGCATTCTTGTTATATCCGCCGTTGCACTTAACATTATCCTGATAGCGGCGTGGGCGATCTGATGATCACGCCAGAAGGGCTGGACCGTTGGCGAATCCTGCCAAGACTACTCATGATCACTATGCTGGTGATGACGTATCGCGTGGTTGAGTGGTTTATGCAAATCCCCGCTGATCAGGTTTCGATACCGCAAAGCGCCTTGGTGTCCGTAATGACAGGTGCGCTAACGGGCGCATTCGGCCTGTATCTTGGCAATGACAAGTCAAAAAATGACTAACTTTAAGTATTTCAATCTGTCCGACTTTAACTGTCAGGAAACGGGTGAAAACGAGATGGACCTTGACTTCATCAGGGATCTGGACGAGCTACGGGAAACGTGCGGGTTCCCGTTTATTATCACGTCAGGCTATCGGTCACCCAGACACAGTATCGAGGCCAAGAAGGAAAAGCCGGGGATGCACGCCTACGGCATTGCGGCAGACATACAGGTTAGGGACGGCCATGAGCGCATGTTGATTGTCTGGAAGGCCATAGAGATGGGCTTCAACGGAATCGGCGTGGCCAAGACTTTTGTCCATGTGGACAGGAGAAATTCCACACCAGTTATGTGGGTTTATTGAGGGACTACAGTGGCGCTGACTAAGATTGCCTTCAAGCCGGGAATAGACAAAGAAGGTACAGAGTACAGCGCAGATTCCGGCTGGTTTGATGGTGACAAGATTCGATTCCGAAAGGGGCGTGTTGAGACCATCGGGGGCTGGACTAAATATGTTAGCACGCCGATCAAAGGTGTGGCTAGGTCGCTGTTTGACTGGGGATCTGCTGTTGGTAACAAGTATCTAGGAATAGGCACAAACCTCAAGTTTTACGTCGAGATTGGCGGCGTTGTTTCTGACATAACACCCATAAGGGCGACTACAGCCGCAGGGGACGTGACTTTCGCCGCGACTAACGGCTCGTCTACGCTGGTCGTAAGCGATACGGCGCACGGCGCTGTGGAGGGGGACTTTGTCACCTACTCGGGCGCGGTCTCTTTGGGCGGCAATGTTACTGCTGACGTGTTAAACCAAGAGTACCAGATTGACCTAATCGTCGATGACGACTCATACAATATCACTGCAAAAGACACCAGCGGGATTACGGTCACGGCGGACGCTAGCGATACCGGCAATGGCGGAGCGTCCGTTGTCGGCGTTTATCAGATCAACACCGGCACCAATTTCTATGTGGACAGTACGGGCTGGGGTGTAGGCGGCTGGGGTGTCCCCGCATTTGGGGAGTCTGTAGACCTGACAGTTTCAAACCAGCTCCGCCTGTACAGTCAGGATGCATTTGCGGATGACCTGATCTTTAACCCTAGAGGCGGCGGCGTCTATTACTGGGACGAAAGCAATGGAACCTCCACAAGGGCCATCCCGCTTTCTTCGCTTGGGGGCGCCTCCAACACGCCTACATCCGCGTTGCAGGTGATGGTCTCTGACATTGACCGGCATGTTATTTGCTTTGGGTGCAATCCGCTCGGCTCATCCAGCATTGACCCCCTGCTGATCAGGTGGTCAGATCAGGAAAATGCGGGAGACTGGACGCCTACTGCGACAAACAGCTCAGGCGGTCAGGTTCTGTCAACAGGCACAACAATCGTCGGCGCAATCAAAACAAGGCAGGAAATACTGGTCTTTACTGACGTGGGCATACAGGCGATGCGTTTTGTGGGCGCCCCGTTCATCTATTCATTTTCGCCAGTAGCGGAGAATGTCAGCATTATCTCCCCCAAGGCAGGGGTTGCGGCGGCTGACGCGGTATTTTTCATGGACCGAGAAGGGTTCTATGTCTACCGAGGTGCGGTACAGCGACTGCCATGCTCGGTACTGGATTACGTCTTTTCAAATCTACAGTTTGACCAAAGATTTAAGATATACGCAACGACTAATCCTGACGATTCTGAGGTAACATGGCATTACCCGGTTGGTGACGCCAGTGCGGATATCACCAACTATGTTACATATAACTATTTAGAGGATAACTGGACAATCGGAACACTGGACCGGGGGGCATACATCCATGCTCCAACGAAAGAGTATCCGGTTGCGGCGTCAAACAGCCTGTCAGACATAGACAACAACTTCCTGTACCTGCATGAGTTTGGGCACAGCGCTGACGGGGAACCTTTGAACGCCTTTGTAGCTTCTGGGGGAATTGGCTTGGGCGATGGCGAGTCATTCATGTCGATGAGACGGGTTATTCCGGATTTTACCTTCCGGGGCACAACCTCTGCCGCAGACTTGTCGATGGAGATTCTTGGCAAGGATTTCCCGCTCAACACAGAAACAGTGCTGGATACAGCATCAATAGATAACACCACGGGCCAGTATCATTTGCGAGCCAGAGCTAGAGAAGTGATCGTCAAGATCAACACGAATGGCTCGGATTACGGCTGGACGCTGGGAGATTTGCGCTTTGACATACGCACGGACGGTCGCCGCTAATGCCTAGATATACGACATTGCCGGTAGCGACCCGCGAATACGAGCAACAGAACGAGCAGGTCGCCCGCAGGACGATAGAGCAGTCCTTGCAGGACATCTCCAGCACGGTGGAAGGCAATACAAACAAGACCAACAAGGACTCATCACTGGCTTTGCGCCGTTTTCAGTTCCTGTTGATGGGGGCGAGCAGTGGCTGACGTAATCAAGGTATTGGGTCAGTCGGCTCCCGCGGCAACCACGACGACTACGTTGTACACGGTGCCGAATCTCAATCAAACCACCGTTAGCTCGCTGGTTATCTGCAACAGAACAGGCGGCGCCCTCACTTATCGCGTGAGCGTGCATGTTGCGGATGCGGCGGCTGACAATAAGCAGTATCTATATTACGACAAGACCCTTGCGGCAAACGAGACATTCTCTGCCGTGCTAGGGCTGACTCTCAATCAAAGCGACGTGGTCAAGGTGTATGCGAGTAACACCGGCCTTAGCTTTAACATGTTTGGTGTAGAGACAAGCTAATGAATCAATACCCAGCGAAACCGATAATGGACGAAATGGCGAAGTATGGCCGCTATGGCGATACCATGCTGGTCCATATGAACCCCGTGGAAGTAGCGGGGATTGCGTCCTTGGTTCCCGGCGGCAAGCTGACCACAAACCCTGTCACAGGACAGCCAGAGGCGTTCCTGCCCCTGCTGTTTGGTGCGCTTGGCGGCGCCTTGAAGTTAGGCACACTGGGCACAGCGGCTCTCAGCGGCATTGGCACGGCGGCGATAACAGGTGATCTAAAACGCGGGTTGCTGGCTGGCGTTACCTCCGGCCTGACCGCGGGCATTGGTGAAGCATTTGCTGGTGCGGATGCGGCGGCGGATGTAGCAACCACCGGGGTTGATACGGCAGATGCTGTAAGGGGCACGCTAGACCTGACTGACGCTACGGCACAATTGCCGCTTGGAGACCTTTCTGGCATCGATCCGGGCCTTATTGATCCTGCGGGCACCATGCAGGGAGTAACTCAGCAACTAGGCGCTACCAATCAAGGATTGACTGCGATAGGTGCCGGCCCAGATAGCATAGCCTCACAGCTTGAGCAGACGAGCCGAGCGGTTGCGTCCACAGCGCCAGCGGCGGCAACACCCGCAGACCCAACGATAAGCCAGCAGTTGTTTGGCGGGGCAGAGGATTTTGTAAATCGCGGTATTGGCTCGCTCGGAACCAGTGGACAGCTTGTCGGCGCAATGACCACCGAGGGCGTGTCACAGCAAATGCAGACCCAGCAGGACTTTGAGCGCCAGCAACAGCGCATGCGGGAGGAGTCAGAGGCCAAGCGGCGTCAGGCATACGATGACCTGCAAGGCGCCTATGCAATGGCCCAGCCCGGAGCACAAACAGGATACAGCCCATACCGCTCTATGATGAGCAGGAACACTCCTCCGCCCATGTACGCGGCTCAGGGCGGCGTAGTGCGTATGAGTGAGGGCAATGTCGTTGACCCCGAAGACACCGGCCCCCCCGGCCTGATGACTTTTGATGCTTGGCTTGCCGGTCCCGGCGCGGCGTATGCTTCGGCCTCGCCGGCAGAGCAAGCGGCGGCATATACGACATTTCTACAGAGTCAAGGTGCTGGAACCGGCATGGGCACCACCGGCAACGGCACTACAAACAAC
>Ga0194024_1000201_pt1 | contig 11560 bp, 16 predicted proteins | sample IW13Sep16_MG_FD_140337 | JGI IMG/M metagenome (GOLD analysis project Ga0194024, IMG submission 140337) | Freshwater microbial communities from the Broadkill River, Lewes, Delaware, United States - IW13Sep16_MG | ecosystem: Environmental > Aquatic > Freshwater > River | place: USA: Delaware...
GATGTAAATGACGACATGGACTTATAGTCATGGGTAAGCCAACAGTTACACAGATATTGATAAATTGGCTTAAATCTCGTATGGAGGTTGGCAACTTTAGGGTTGCCAGCCATGAGGTTGAGAATCAATTAACTCAGTATGGTTTAGTATATCACGACAAATTATTTAATGCAGGTACTGCAGGTAGATATTGGCGTGAGTTTAAACGTACACCAGAGTTAATGCAACGTATCGATATAAAAGAGATTAAACGAGTTAAAACGAAAAGCGCAGAACACACATGGGAAATAACACTTATCTAATAGAATATGCAATTAACACAGTTGCAAATCGTAACAAATTTTGCACACTTGCTGAGTTTAAAGATGTTCTAAACAAAAACAAAGGTAGAGAAATATATCGTAGTATGTTTCTGTATGAACCTGATGAAATAAAGAAACATCATGCTGAACATGGCACAGTAGCAAGATACAATGGTAAGCAAGCAATAGATAAGTTATACATTGACGTAGACCTAGAAGGACAAAAACAAGGTGATGCTACTATTAATAAAGTAGGAGAACTTGTTGATGATATACAAAATCTAGGTGTTAAACATGAACATATTAACGTATGGTTTTCTGGTAGAGGTTTTCATATACATTTACCAGACATCTATGGTTTTAAAGCAAGCAGCAGTATTGCTGCACAAGTCAAAGCTACAATGCAAAGAGACTTTGCTAAATACATAGATAACATCTACGACAATACTAGACTTATTCGTGCTAGTTATTCTCTTAACAAAAAATCTAATAGGTATAAAGTTCCCTTACCTTTATCAGCTGTTACTTCTAATAAATGGTCATACAATTACGTATTGGACTTCGCTAAAACCAATTCAAAAATGTATGCACACAAGAAGTTACCTGATGAGGTAAGTGAGCTTTACCCTAATCTCCTTCCACATATACCTAGTGAGAAAAATGAAAAGATAACAAAAGCTATTTTTACTAATGTAAAATACAAACCAACTAAACATATTACATGCATACAACATATGTATAATGCTGGATATGTACATGGTCATAGACATAAGCATTTGTTACGTCTTGCTAGTTTATGGATTACCAAATTTGGTTTTCCTAAAGAAGCAGTTATGAGTATGGCTAGAACGTGGAATAATTCATTGACACAACCATTACCAAACGAAGAAGTTAGTTCTGTATTACGCAGTATAACTACTAAAGATGGATACAATTATAGTTGTAGAGATGAAGTGCTTTCAAGATATTGCGATAGTAAATGTACTTTATACAAATACAAAGATCTGGATGATAATGTAGCAGCAGTTAACTCTAGTCAAATGGCACAGTTATTACTAGAATCTTACACAGAAGACTTTACTAACAGGTCATTTAACATAAAGGATGTATTTCCATTTATGACACAAGACTATGTAGTTAAGTGTGGTGAACTTGTTGTACTAACAGGTGATACTAAACTAGGTAAGACTGCTTTTTGGCAATATATTATTGCTAACATTGACATACCAACTTTGTTCTTGTCTTTAGAAGTACAAGCTAAACTAATGTCTAGACGTTTCTATCAGATAGCATTGAACAAAAGCAAAGAACAGATAGAAGATATGTTTATTGCTGGCAATACTGATATGATAGAAGAAGGTGTAAATAAACTTGCACATCTAGAAATTATAGATTCTAGTGCAGCACCTGATGTAAGTCAGTATGCTGAAATGGTAGATAAACATGATGTCAAGATTATTGTAGTAGATACACTAGACGTAGTTCAAGCTAAGTTTGCTAAGAAAGAACCATTACAACAGCAGATATATATTATTAATGCTCTAAAGAACCTTGCTGTCGAAAAAGACATTATTGTACTTGCAGTAAATCATTTATCTAAAACTGCAAGCTACAGACATAAAGAAGGTGAAGAGCTTGATGTATATAGTGCAAAAGGTGCTAGTGATGTAGCACAAAAGTCAGACAAGATGATAGCGTTTATGGGTAATAAACAAAGTAAGAAACGTAAGATTAAATCTCTTGCATCTCGTGACGAGTCAGACTTTGAAATAGTCACAGCATTTGACTGGAAAACATTTAGTTTTTCTAAATATGCATAAACAATAATAAATAGGGGAAGTATAACAGCTTTCCCTATTTATAAATAAAATAAAGGGTACTATGAAAAATGCAACACATTACACTATATTAGGTGTACCTATAGTTAAAATTACAAAAAGAGTAGATAGTGATGGAACCAATACCTATCATAGTAATAGAATAATATTGTTTAATTTGTTTTTGTTTGGTGCAGGATACGCCTCACAAAAAGAAAGTGAACATATACATTTTAACGTAGGAATTACAAAGTTTGAAATACTTTGGAGTTTCTGCATAAGAAAAAGGTGGTTATTATGAAAATATATCCTAACTTAAAATCAACTAAAATGCAGCAATTAATATCATTACTAGGTGATTTAGAACATACAGATAGGCAAAGAATGTCTAGAGATGGTCAAGAAATACTTGATAATATCTTTGAATTATTAGGCATGCCTAAGTATGATGACATGATAAAAGCATCAGAGGAGGAAGAATGATGGCTAAAGAAGACTGGAACGTAGTCAAACGTAAACGAGGTACAGAAGTATTCGTTGGCAATGGATATAGAGAAATATTTATTGGACACTCTGATGAAATGACATCACATGAATCACACAGAACTACTGTTTTAATTGCTCATATAATTAGGAAAGCATTAAATAAGGATAATCCATATGAGCGGAGGTAGAGCTGCCAAGCAAAAAGGCAATAGAGTAGAACGAGAATGTGTTAACCTAGCTAAAGGTTTTGGATTTGAATCACGCAGAGCATGGGGTTCAGATGGAAGATCTTTAGGTTGGCACGAAGAAGTAGATATGACTATAACTACACCTAACAAAGGTAGTGCAATTAATAAAGAAGACTTGTATAAATTTCAAGTTAAAGCTCGTAAAAAAATTGGTGACTTGTATAAACCTTGTGATGATGTTTATGGACAAATCATAAAGGAAGATAGAGGAGAACCATTAGTAACTATACGTTACAAAGACTTCTTACTACTGCTAAAAAAAATAGCAGGGTAGAAGGGTTTTGACATTAACAATTAACCAGATAGCTTTATATTTGTTATCATTACTTTTGGAAAGGACTATTTGGATGTGGTTAATAGAAAAACTGATAAATGAAAGAGGTGGTACAGGTTGGCGCTAGTGCCACCTCAACAACAAAGGAGATAAAATGAATAAACATATCCAATCAGAAATAGAAGATATAACTAGTATCTTAAACCATGTGGAAAGTTTTACATCATGTCCTCACGTTAAAGATGCAGTACCATTACTTAAAATAAAATACAATCGTGTAAAGGAATATATAAATGAATCACATAATAGAGAACTATTTGGAAAGGACTACTAAAGAAAAAGTAGTTACTGGAAATGGTAGAAAAACTTGTGGATTAGATAAAAAAGCAGATAGAGATATAAAACATTGCAGACAATGCAAACGATGCTGGGAACCAGTATGTAAACCTGATAATTCTAAAACACAATACTTGTGGTACAATGATTTTCCTGCATACGGAAAGGAAACTGAAACATGTCCTACATGTCAGACGAAGAACAAAAACAACTAGAAGAAATGTTATCAAAAGCAATCGAGGGATACGATAAAATTTTAACAATTAACGCAGACAGCGGCACAATTAAAAAAATTGCTCAAGAACATTTAAATAGAATAATACATAACAAAAAATAGGAGGAGTTATGGAAGTAATATCAGCTAAAGAATTAGCTAATAAAAAGTATAATGCAAAAGAACTTACTAGAATGTATGATATGGAAAGAATGTACAGAAGAGGTTATCGTCATGGATATTCAAATGGAATGGATGATGCAGAGCATATAGATAGACCTAAGTTAGCTAAATTCTTTAATTACATACTTATGCCTTGGACTTACTTTAAAGATAAAGATTATAGTAATGAAAATGAAAGTTTGCTTGTAGTGCCACCTACACCAAACTTAAAGGACTTAGTATGAAGACATATTATTTTACTGCAACTGCTCATGCATGGATAAATGCACCTGATGAGCAGGATGATAATGAAATAGTAGATATGATTCTAGAAGATCCCTTGCCACATATCATGGAAGACCCAGATATAGATATAAATGATTTATCTGTAAATGAAAATGGTAAGTGGAAATGGATTATAAACGATAAAGTTAAACCAAAATAATGGAGGTACTATGACTAAACAGGATATAAAACAAATCTTTAAAAACGAAAAAGTGCAGCTAGGTGCTGGTGCTTTAGAAGTTATTGAAGATGAAATCAAAAGAAAAGTAAGAACAATGGCGGCACGATGCACATTAGGTAATGTAAAACGTCTTACACCTGAGTTAATATGGATTGCATTAGGAAAGCCTAATCAGTTTGTCTAGTATAAATAAAGAGGTTGCTACGCTCATACAAGAACGCCTTGATAAAGGTGCAGAAAAGTATGGGCGTGATATACCTATAAACGATAATAGAGATTTCTTGCAAGAATCAATAGAAGAAGCATTAGACAATGCTATATATCTTGCATGTTATCTAATACAAATAAAAAAGGGATTTATCCCTAAAAAAAAGGTATAAAATGAAGTTAACATATTACGTTAAAAAACAAATAGATAGTGACGATATAACAGATATACATATTGCAAGAGCTACAATGGATGATTATCCAGATTTATCAGATGCATATATAGCAAATGTATGTCATAAACATGTTACACTTACTGCAGAAGAATGTGAGTCATTACAAGAAGAAAACAATGAATGGTTTTACGAACTAGCATTAGAAAAAGCAAGAGAGGGTAATCATGGGTTATAGGTCAGAAGTATGTGCAGGTGTGCCAATAGAAGATAAAGATAAAGCATTAGCTATTATAGACGAATGGGATGCTATAGGCACAGGTATGCTAGATAGATTCTGGGATAAAAACCCAGATGGCAGTAGTAAAAACCCAGTAGAATACTTTTATATGCAAGCTGACTACTGGAAATGGTATGATACTTTTGAAGATATTGCAGCATTTGAAGAGTTTATAATGGCTGATGATAAAAGATTCTTAACTTGTTTAGGTGAAGATGGTGCGCATCATACTAACTTTGGTGATTCAACAATGCATGACATATATGTAGTGTCATCACTTGCTATAGAAGGTGATATTCAATGGCAACATAAACGTGACAATGAACGTTGGAATAAAGTATGATTATCTTATCAGTATGGGAATGGGTGCTAAATATATTTTTATTGAGTACGTCTGCGTTTGTGTTTGTAATTAGCATGTATATGCTTGCACTTTTTGTGTATATATTAGCAGACTTTGCTAATTGGATTATAAATAAAAAACGCTTTTAAGCACCCAAAAAACACTAGGCGAGTGTTATATCGACAAGACTAATAATCTGTCCATATAACGCTCCCTAGTGGCGTTAAGTGACCCCATAGTAGCTTCTATTTACTCACCTAAAGTTTCTTCTATTCTGTTTTTTTGCAACTGTCTACGTTTTTCTCTTTCAAGCCTAGACTTCATTTGATTAACAGGTAATCTTAAAAATATTTCCCCAGCTCTTTCTGGTCTTTCTGAAAACTGAACAAGTTGTCTTACACCTCTTCCAAACGGAAACATAGTATATGCTGTATAAGAACTAAATTTTTCCCAGTCACCAGTCAGCAGCTCTATTGCTGCATCAGGTATTCTAGCTACAGGTGGCTTCAACAATTGCAATGCTCCTAGCTTGCTACCCCAGAATGCCATATCTCTTTCACGCTTATCTCCATATAAACTATCTGCTATAGACTGAAAGGTATCTAATGGTGGTGCTAATGCAGTATCAAAGATACTAAACATAAATGCACTACCTAATGCAAACATAAACATATCTATCATATATGTATCTTTAAATCTTTCGTACTCTGGTGTACCTTCTTTAAATCCATATAACTTAGCTTGTCTATAAAATTCTTTTCTTGTTCTTACGGAGTTCCAAACAAACAATTTAAACCTAGATAATACTTTACCAACAGCAGTTCTCATAAATGCAGGTCTTGCAGAGTTCTGATAAAAGAATTGAGTATTTTCTATACCTCTCATTGCCATATCAAAAACAAAAGGATCTTCTATAGAAAGTTCTCTTCCTTCAACTCCAAACTTTTTTACTGCTTGCATTGCATGTGCAGTAAACGCATTTAATCTGTTTATGCGTTCAGAGTTCTGCATAAAGAACGAGCCATATTTAACCATAGTATCCATTACGTTATATTTTCTTACAACTTCCATAACGCTTAAATCTGGATTTTTACTTTTTGCTGCAGTTGTTATTTCTCGTTTAAATGTTGTTAAATTAACACCAGCCTTTTTCAACCCTGACCTAAGTCTTGGATTAACATCAAATTCATTTTGTATAAATGCATCAATAACACCTCGTTCTTCAAGGTATTGCAATAGTTCTTTTCTATTCTTAGCAGTTTTACCATTGTTAAGTTTTACAACTTCGTTACCTTTACCATCAGTCAATAACATGTCATATATTTTTTTATTGCTGTAACTATCAGCAAAGTTTCTAATACCTGCACTACCAATAGTCATTGCACTACCACTAAATATATTAGTTGCCCATGTTCCTGTGTTTGCTAACAAACTCATTAATTGATATTGTGCTTCCATTCTACCTAGTTCATGTAATTTACGACTAAAGTATTCTTTTCTTGCTTCAGCACTCTTAGGTGCATGTTTAAAGAAAGGAGAGCTTACACCTTTATTCTGATAATACTTTTCAAATATATTAATTACATTTTCATCAGATGTAAGATAGAACAAGTTTCTTTTGTCTTTTAATTTTAATGGACTCTTAGGACTTACCATTTCTGTTGAAAAATATGATTGATGTCCTAGTATACTTTGTAAATATAATTTTACATAATCTGCCCATACTTCTACAGGATTATTATAATCAGAACCTTTTAATTGATTCTTTTCTGCTTTAGATACTTTATATCTTGTTCTAGGATTTCTAGTTAGCCTATGTACCATGTTATTAATTTCGTACTGACCTTTAATAGCAGTAGCATTATTGTAATAACTACCAACAAGCTTATCTAAATAAAGTTTAAATATAAAAGGACTCTTATCAAATCCTGGCATATCTACAGCTCTATTTTTTAAATTGCCAACAAGACTACCTTGACTAGTAAATTGTACATTTAAATCTGACTCCATTATTTTACTTGGCTCTATTAATTCACCATAAGCAAAAAATTCTTCAGCACCTGCAAGTTTATTTTCTTGCTGTCTATTATACTCAAGAAATGCTCTATCAGCTTTTTGAGCTGCTTGTTCTGGAGTTAATCCTTTAGCTATAGCTTTTGAATAAGTATCACCATATATATCATTAGCTTTATTTTCTATAAAAGTAACAATATCTCTTGCAGATTTTTTAGTAGCACCAAAATTCATATGAGGCATATAACTAGTAACATCACGTTGTCCTATGCCTTTCATTAATTTGTGCATTCTATCTCTATATACAAAACTATCTTTTTGTCTAGCAGCTTCTTTTTCCTGTCTTGTTCCAAGCATAGTCTTACTATATTCTATTTCATTTAATATAGCTTCTTCCATTTTTAATTCACGCTGATAACGCTTTATACCATCTATACCTACAGTTCTAATTACTTCTGGTTTATTTATATTGTTATTATCAATTACAGTTTTTCTAAAATGTTGTAAATCCATTTTACCATCTGCATTCCATCTCATGTATTTATTTAATACTCCACCAGTAGCTTTATACCAAGATTGAAAATCTTTATCCATTACCCAAGTACCATCTGCATCAGTTGCCTTAATACCTTTAGAATCTTTTGTATAAATTAAATCATGCATACCTTTAAAAAATTCTGTAACAGGTTTATTAAGTGCTTCTATTTGTGCCAATTTTTTTGGGTCATTAGGAACAATTCCTTTTTCTCTATAATCAAACAACTCTTCAACAAGCTTTGTTCTTTCTTCTGTACCATATTTATTTAATTCTTTTTCAATATTTTTATAATATTTATTTTCATAATAAACTATATCTTTACTAATACTTCTTTCGTTAGCTCCATGATACCTAGCTATTTCTCCTATAGGACTTGTAAAAAAGAATATAGGTTTATCTGCTTTACCACTAGCTGTTTTAACAGGAGCAAAATATTGAAAGTATTTATTAATAAGACCTTTAGTAGCCATCTTTTCATCTGCAAAACGAGGATCTCTATACCAATAACTTAAATCAAACTTTAATCTATTAGGGTCTTGTATGCCTTTAAAATATCTATTAATAGCAACAATGTCTTGCATTGTCATAGTACTAGCTTCTTTATATTTACTACCACCAGATAGTATACCTGTAAAATATTCAAACCATTGTTCAAAGTTTTCTTTGATTACTCTATGTCTGTTAAGATTTTTTCTAAACTGCTGTACTTCTTTTAATTGTGCATCATTAATAGCTAAACCTTCCATAGCTTTAGATGTAGTTAATTCAGTTATAGTTTCATATGGTGACTTGTCCATTAAAACCATTTCTGCTTTAGGAGGTTTAAACAAGTCAAACTGATTAGGGTCTACTTTCTTAGGTTTAGATTTAGGAGGAGCATTTTCATTTAACAACTCTTCAGTTGTTTTCATTGCTAACTCTTTTAATGTAGATATACTCTTAGCTTTAGCTTCAAGTTGTGGAGATTCTTGTTCAATACCTCTATTAAATACTTCTTCCATTTTAAGATAAAATTCTTTTTTAGTCTCAAATGGAATACTTAAAGCACTATGTATATCTTTGTATAATTGATTGTGTCCAAAAAACCCATCTGTTTTTTTAGATGTAATAGGACTTAATAATAATGTATGCCAGTATTTTATTAAAGGCTCTGGGGAAAAATTATTATCTACTGCTAAATCTAAAAGCTCTTGTGATGTTTTTTGTATTTGTCTTTCTAAATTTTCTAATACACCATCTTTATCTAAACGAACAGTAGCTTGTAATTCTTCTTTTATTTTTTTATTACGTTCTATTAATCTAGGTATCAATTCTTTTATTGCATTACCTTTTACCCCTGCAGCATCTATTGCTGCATGTAAATCTAAAAAGTTCTTATGTAGTAATTCTATTGTAGAAAAATGCGCTAATCCTCTACCTATATTATCAAATGCAAAACTATACTGAGATATTCTAGGGTCTAACTTACCTCTAGGATTCATATCAAAATTAAATTCTTTAGCTAATATACCTAAATGTGTTTCTATAAACTTAGTTAATTCTTTACCACCTATTAATCTTAAATTCTTTGCTGCCTGTTGCTGCACAGGTAAACTTTCCATTAGCCTTGAATAACTTCTAGTAATAACAGGAAAAGCAAAAGACTCAATATTTAAACCTGCATTTTCCATACGTTTTACTAACGCTGGAACCATGCCAGTTAATCCATGTTTTTTAACATTTACATTTGTTCTAGTTAACAATCTACCTAAGTCAAATATATCTAATGCTTGACCTGTACCAAATCTACTTTTGCTAAGTACAGCATCACCTTTTTCGTTATTTGGTTTTCTAACTATAGAATATGTTATATCATTTTCTGATGTTAAAACTCTTTCACCTACATCAATATCTAACTTAGCAATTTCTTTAGGGTCTAATTTTAATATCTCTTGCCCTCTTTCAAATGTCCATGGTTTATTTTTTAATATACTCCAAGAAATTTGTCTTACACTAGATTGTGGTTTTACCACTCTTAATGCATCTAATATTGTAGAAAATGGTGTATTAATAGCTTTACTTTTTAATTGATTATATCCAAAATAATCTTTTGGCAATTTAACATCTGCACCATTACGTTGTACTAAATCAAGTTCACCTGTTTTAGGATTAGTTTTATATACTTTCATATCAAATAAAGCATCAAACAATACTCTAGTGTGTGCAACAGAAGGCTTTATTGTAGGGTCTGTACTAGCATCTGCTGATTTGTTCACAACTGCTGTACCAAGATCTCTAAAGAATTGCATTCTGTCAACTCCCATAACCTTGCCACCTTTTACTTTTATAGTAGCAACAAAAGTTTGCCCACCATCTTCAAATGTAAAATCAACATTATTATCATTTTTAAGTATATAATCTGCAAAGTTTTGCATTGCTATCTTTGCATTTAAACTACCACCCATACCTTGTTTTGCAGAGTAAGCCATCTGTGATGCTCTTAATCTGTAAGCAGGATTATACATAAACATTTGATACTCTACATCTTCTGCTTTATTATAACCTTTATCACCTTCTCTTTTATTATATCCTTTAAATCTTTGTACTTCTGTAGCATCTAAATCTGCATTAGAAAATATTCTATCTATTTCTTTAGCATAATCACTAGGTGTGCCATCTTTATTTTCCCACGCTGCTCTTTCATCTTTTACTTCAACAAACTTTTTTCTTAAATCATTACTGATTCCTTGATAGAGTTTGATACTGTCTGAGTCTTTATCTGCACCTCCAAGGTATTTATTATCCTTGTGGTGTGTGAACGAACCAGACCCTCTCTGCCCTGTAAAACCCCTAAAGCGTAACTGCCTTGTACCAGAGACACTATCAGCAGGAATGCGAATAGCGAGGAGCATAAATGTCTTATCCCATTCTTTAATGTCTTTTCTGGATTTATTCCCAGTATATTGCTCCCAAGCTTCGCCCAGCGTGATTCGCTTGTCGATAGTTTCCATAGTAGCTTTGCTATCAGTTTTTTGTGCATTTTTTAATTTCCTTTGGTATATAGCTTCTAATTCTTTTTCTGGTATGTATTTAGTTTCAATAGGCATTCTTTTAAACATATTGTCTAAATACACATCGCCCTCTCTTAATTCTTTAATCCCTTTTTGTACATACTCTGGGTCTATTATTATACTTTCACCCTTGTATGTAAATAACTGGTCAGGTGTAAATGCTTTTAACCATGATTTACCACCTGTATAAATATATGGATTAGCAAATCTTCGTACTAAAAATTTCTTTAAAGCATTATGGTAGTTTTCTTTAAACACAGTATTACGCACTGCGTATGTACCAGCCATAGCTTGTGCTAATATTTTGTTAGATGCATGAAATTGTCTAAAATCAGAATTAGTATCAAATTCAAAATCTATATCTAATTTACCTTCACCTTCTAATTTCATTATCTTATCCATTACTTTACCTGCAACTCTACTGTCAGGAAACTTAAGCAATGTATCTTTTATAAAATCTAATGGCAATTCATTTAAAGATAAATCTGCATCATCTATTATTTTATCTAATTCTTTAAGTTGTTTATCAGATAATTTTTCATTCTTAGCTCTTACCTCATTTACTTTTTCTGCAAAAGATCTTCCTCGTTCTGTACCTTGTAAACTAGGTTCTAGTATTTCTTTAAAATATTGTTCAGCAAAATCTGGAAA
>Ga0194024_1000204_pt1 | contig 11432 bp, 7 predicted proteins | sample IW13Sep16_MG_FD_140337 | JGI IMG/M metagenome (GOLD analysis project Ga0194024, IMG submission 140337) | Freshwater microbial communities from the Broadkill River, Lewes, Delaware, United States - IW13Sep16_MG | ecosystem: Environmental > Aquatic > Freshwater > River | place: USA: Delaware...
CCTTTCTCCACCCTATTAATACCAACAGCACATTTAACATATATATTACCTGTCAAAAATAGCGAACCTTCCTCATATAAGTTCATAATATGTCCTTGATTTACCTTCCACGCCCAACGATAGTCATTATTATATTGAACTGGAACACCTTCTAATAATGTTGGGATAGGATTATACTGGGAGCGGTCAGCAACCTCAAAAGCGGTATGAAAAACCCTTGATGAGTTGAAATAGAATAAATCTACTTTGTCCCTAACATTAGATATAGCATTAGGTGCTGTATCACTCGCTTCCATACTGATTTTATAACCAGTTCTAAAAGTGTGTATATATACATCAGGAAAGTAAATACTTAATTTTATTTTTTCAACTATGTCAGCATCTTTGATTAACCAAAACTCGCTTGTAGATTGTATCCTGTATCTTGCTGGGTCGCATAAAATATCATCACCATCATTAAGCATATATAATAAAGTGAAATCACCAATTACCATAGTCGTTTTATCACCTCCATATAAACCTCTTGGGTCGTCAGTCCAATATACTCCCCATCTTTGCGATGCCCCTGAATATCTTATTATATCCCCACCCAAAGCAACCCATTCAAAAGTTATGCCTGTGCTGTCAGGCACACCACTACCTATTCCTTGTGAATTAAATTGTAAGGTTGTTTCTGTAAAGTTAAATGTTTCAACTGGTTCTTTTTCATCAAATTGAGTTTTACTAAATACACTACGATTGTTAGATGATAAGTTAGATTTATGTTGGCGGTCTAATGTGATATTATATGTTGATGCTGTGGGTTCTGTATAAGTAAAACGCATTATATCATTACCAAATATATCAAATGCTCGGTTTTTAATTGAGAGCATATCAGGTTCTGCTATTATCTTGTTATTAGTACTATCCCATCGCATCGTATCACCCATACTTGTTGATAAAAGTAATCTTACATCAGCATCACCATAACCACCTGCTACTGGATTTGTTGTAAATCCTGTTATAGTATCGTAATAGACATATCCATCTGCTGTCAATCCGTATAAGTTTTGAATATTTTGAGATGATAGTGATTTTAAAGTAAATCCATCACTCGCTTGTGATAATGTCCCGAACTCACTTGTATCCATTTCTTCATAAGCAAGACTACCTCCTATTTGAATATTTTTAAAGTCAATCATATCAGCGTAGAACTCTTTACAAGAAAAGAACCTGTCGCATTTAGCAGTCTGGTGGTAATAATTATATGTTTTGAGATAATCATAATCATTTAGATTAGTTTCAGTTAAATCAACATCGGTAGATTGTAAAAATCTCCAATTGAAGTGCGTTTGGTATTCATCAACATTTATATTTTCATCACCAATTATTAATATGCTATTATCTAATGTGATGGTTTGTTGAGAAGGTGATACGAAAAAATCATCAGTTAAGAAATTAAAACTATTTGTTTCAAGTTGCGTTACATTTGGTGGGAGGTCAGTTAAATCGCTCAATTGTGATGTGTAAAATGTTTGGGGAATTGTGATTTGATACTTATTAGCATCTAAATTATCATTTAGTTTATAATAGATGTCGTTGAAAGGTGTAGCAGAGTTGTTATTTAACCGAGCGTAGAAGTATATCTTATTATAATCAAAAGCACTTAAAGTATGCTGTGTGCCGTCACTAAACTCTTCTACTTGTTCTCGTTGTAATGTTTTCAAAACATAAGGAACTAAATTAACTTTTACTATAAATGCCGAGCGTTGATTAGCAGTTAATCTATAAGTGCTATTTGTTGCTGTTTGCGGGTATGATGTGTATGCTGAATTGAAGCGGGGTCTAATTTTCCACTTCTTATGTAGGTAAGAATATAAATCAGGTGATTTGTCAAAATCTATTATAATCGTGTTAGTGCTGGTCGTATATACTTGGCGTGTATCAAGTAGAATTGTTTGTGCTGGTATTGTATCGGTGTAAGTATCATAGAACTCAAAAACCAATTCTTCCCATAAATTAGCAACTTTTGCTTGTGTATTAGGTATATCATCAAACCAAGTTGAGTTAAATGCTTCCCATCTCATTATTTTATATTCAATCTCAATTCTCGCAATATGGATTAGCGTATTGGTAGAAACTATAAATGTGTTTATAGTTCCAAAAGGGTCGTGGTTGTAAGTAGTCCCATCATAATTTTGTAGCATACCCATAAAGTGAGGATTGTTATTGGGGTTCGTATCAATTAGACTATCAAAAGTCGTCTGTGATAATGGGTGGTAAGCATCTTCAATTTTAAAGAATAAATCTTCGTTGTTTGGTTGCGATACTACAAATATTCGTTTGTATGCTTCATAATTACCATAGGTTGGTACGCCATTTGTATAAGTTGCTTGTGGTGCTAAAAAATCCGTTAAGATATTACGAGTAAAATTAATACCCCAATAATCTAATGTGTATCTACAAAGATGTGAGAAGTAAAATCTACCATCTCGTAAGTAAAACGCCAATCTGTTTAAATCAACTTGATATGCCTTTAATAAAGCGTATGGGGGAACATCTTGCTGTTCTTCATATTCAAGAGCAGTCCTGATAATATAAGTATTTACTCCTGCTACATTTGTTTTAAATCTATGAAAACCTAAATATTCAAATCTTTTATTTAAATCATATACTTCGCCTGATTTTTCACTTTTAAAGTAAAATGCCCCTCTTGTTACTAATCCGCCAGAGTTCCAGTTATTATCATTATAATATTTCGTGCTTTCTTGTTTAACTAATGTAATAACATCGTGATAGTTCAAGCGTCCCATATTTGGATATAATCCAAAGAAGAAATTATTAAAATCTGTTATGGTAAATGGTGTATCAACCGAAGCAGATACTTTAACTGCCCCCATTATTAAATCAAAGACAATACTATCAAACTCGTTTTTATTAAAACCTATATTTACTTGCTTCGTTGTGGTAGTGCTTGGGGTTTCACCATCGTTGAGTATAAGTTGATATATTTCAGTTAAATTACCTTGTGTTGGTAATGCTGATAAAGTATTATTAATCGTTGTTATAGCGTTTGTATTGTTTGTAATGTTTGTTCCATTAGTGGTGATACTATTTTGTAGTGCTGGTATTTGAGTGTTTAAGATAGAGTAGATGTCGTTATAGTTATTTGTAATATTTGTATTTTGTAGTGCTTGGTCTGCTTGAATGGTAGATATATTACCTTGTATCGTTGATACATCACCTTGTATCGTTCCTATATCGGTTGCGTTTTGATTGATTTGAGAATAGTTTATTAATTCAAGATTACCCCCTATGTATTGGAATTGTGATGGATTAACTGGGATTGTTCCGTAATTATTAATTTGGAGATTACCAGTAGCGTCGTAAGAAAATTGAGATGTATCTACTTTTAGACTTATTGCGATTTGTGATAAACTCTCGCCAGTAGGTTCGGTTGTTGTAGTTTGATTTACATTAAAACCATCAGTAGAGAAGTCATCTTTGTTAGGTATATATTGCCTTCTTCTTTGTCTGTTTTGTCTTTCAAAAATAGAACTACTTAAATATAAATCGTTTTTTTCAGCAATATATTCTAAACTCCTCAAAGCAGATACAACTATTCTCAAATCCGTCCCTGTCCCATCTAAATCTGTTTTACTTATAAATATTTCGTCATTTACGGAAAATTGGTCGCTTGATTTCAAAACATTAACTATTGATGCTACTAAAACAGAAGAAGAGTTGTTTTCAATTTTTAACTCTAATATAGCGTCATTTGTAATACCTACAACATATATACCAGCAGTAGTATAACCAGTATTGGTTGTTTGGTCTATTGTCAAACTATCAACATATATATAAGTATTTGTTTGTAAATCTTGACCTGTTCCATTTGCTATTTGTCGTTGTATTTGTTCTCTTACATTAGCAATACCCATAAGACTATCCCTCTCTTCCTCTTCGCTTGAATTATCAATAAGAGTATAAATAGCATACACACCACCAGCAATACCAGCATAAGTTAAACCAGTTCCTAAATTATTTAACCAACCTTGTAGAGAATTAGCACGAGTAGCAACTAATTCGGTCACCTGTGCCGTTAATTGTGGAACTCTACCAGCGACTACCTGCGGTGCTGATAAACCCATATTTGTAATTGAACCAGGAGGTGTTAATTGTTGTAAATTATCACTAATAGCATCTAATAAATCCGCTGTTCTTTCACCTGCCCCTTGTATATTTTTTTTATCACCATACATTCCTGATGTACTCCAATTCGCCAAACCTTTTTTATTAGTTCTTAAACTATTTATTAATTCATACATAATAGCGTCGTTTTGTATTGTAGCGACTTTAAAAGGGGCATAATCAGTTGTTAAAAATGTATTAAGGGAGGTTTCAAGTTGAATTATCAGCGTTGAGTTTGTAGCAACAGAAGCACCAGTTATTATAGCACCTGTTTCAAGACCAGCAATAGCACCTCCTACATCATACCACCCTGATAATTTTTGAGGAGTTAAAATACTATAAGTATGATAGTATTGTAAATTACCATCTTTATTAATTCTTGTATTATGATTACCACCACTACTATCATCGGCATCTTTTATAAAAAAATAGATGCGACCATTAGTATAAATATTCTTCACATAAGTATCATTATTAACGAGTTGGATTAAATCAGTAATATTGCCTGTGGGTGTATCGCTTACATCTCCACCTCCACTTGATACATTTCCTGAACCCCCTGTAAATTGTTGAGTTCCATCAATAAAGTCGGTTGAAGTATTGTTATACCAAGACATACTCTCTCTCTATATGTAGCGATTTTTTTTTTCTCCCAGTACAAGTAGAACGAAAAAGATGTCTATGTATAGTGAGTTTCCTGCTTCCTATCCGTCAAAGTTTATGCTTTCTGTAAAAAAACTCGCTGGTGGTATGAACCGCCAAACTATCAAAATCCTTCCAGACCGAACTACCTGCGAACCAAACGGAATAATGACCTTCCGTATGCCTCTCGGTGCTATTGTTGATTTGGAAAGTCTTATGTGGTATTTCAAAGTAACTGATAGTGGAACTTCACCCCTAACCTGCGGTCGTAATGCCTCCAACTTCATCAAGAGATTATCGGTAAATATTAATAATGTTTCCACTATGATAATCAACGACTACAATTTAGTCCATAACATTTATAGCGATTTCCATAACAAAGATAAATCCAAATCTTTCTTATCTGCTCCCCAACTTGCCGATGTAGAATACAGCGAAGGTGCTGGTTCTTCTTCAATAGTAGCAATCTCCGCCAAATCAGGCGTAAAAGCGGACATCACAGGTTTATCCTCTACTCAATTCGTCGTTGATAATTGGATTGGAATACTAAACTCCTTATCTACGCCCGTAGTTAATAGTGACCTTTTTGGTGAGATGAGTATCCAAATACAAATCGCACCTTTACAAGAATGTGTTGCTATGGTTGGTGGTGATACTTATTCCAACGAAAGTTTCCAAATCACCGATAGTTATATGACTATCCAAGCACTCTCATTCACCGACGATAGTTATTACCAATCCCTATCTTCAAGAGAAAACTTATACTATTCCTTCAACGATTATATCGTAACTCGCTTTGCCTCCGTTGCTAAAAATACAGGTATTAATGTAACAAATTACATTTCGGCGGGAAGTATAGACCATATTTTATCTACTGCTGTATTCAACGAAACTACCCCAACCAGAATTGTATCTTACTATGGTGATGGTGATGGAGCAACCGCCGCCCAAATCGGTTCATTAAGTCAAGTAAAAGCGGACACTATTGGTAAAGTTGATAGTGTCGGCACTTCTAACAACGGCGACTTATTCAATAATGTAAAGGCACTCCAACGCAACCTTCAACATTTAGACAAATCTGTCTTCTCCATCAACAACAAACAACTAAACTATGCTCCATTAAACATCTACGAAGTATATCAAAATAACTTAACTATGTTAAACAACCTCAATATTGATGCTTCCGCTAATGGTTTCCACGAAGGAAACCTTTCAATATACCATCATTTTAAATACTACGCATTTCACTTACAGGCACTCAATTTAGAAGACCCTGATACTGCTTACATAAGCGGTCTCAATACCTCAGGGGCATCGGCAAGTATCAACTGGGCGTGTACCTTTACTGGTTCTTCTAACACCTTATCTATTGTCCCAGTAATGATTACAAAATTAACAAAAGTATTGAAAGTCGGCAGAGGTCGCCAAATCTCGGTTTATTAAACTTATCCAAAATACAAACTTCTTGAATATGTAGTATCGCATAATTTCCTGTACGATAATCACAAAATTATTTTTCTCGTTTATTAATTAGTACTTAATAATGAAAGACGAAATATACTATTTCCATCAAAGTCCGCCTGAATTAGCAAAGGACATTATTGATAATATAAGTTTTTATTATGATGATGTTGTTTTAGAACCTTTTGCTGGTGAGAATGCTTTTTATGATAATATACCATATTTTGATGAAATGACTAAATACCGATGCGAGATAGAAGATGATGGTGGTGATTTTAGAGATTTTGATTATGAAGGTATTAAACCTACGATGATTTTAAGTAATCCCCCATTCCGTCTTGATGGTAAAAATGCTTTCTTTGATATACTACGCTTCTTTTCTAAAATAAGAAGTGTAAAAAGAATTATATTCCTTTGTAGTGACATCTGTTATAGTAGTTTAACTCCTATGAGAATGATGAAGATTAATGAAGAAGGTATGTTCCTACAAAAGATTACTACTTGTTGTATTAAGAAATGGAAGGGGAGATATAGGGTTCTTTACTTTGGACGAGAGCGTAGTGATGCCTTTGATTACTATATGGATACTTATTAATAGCAAATACAATACTACAAACTTACTAAATGGGGGGGGTATTTTAAATCGTTATAGGATTACTATATTTTTTTTTTGTTTTCAAAACATTTTAACATTTTTATTTTCTTTATTTTCTTATAATATATAATAATAGTTAGTAAGTTTGTATTTAATACTAAAAAGTCTTATAATTCGGTTATACAAACTTATACAAACTTATAAAGAATATGGAGAAATCAGGTCTATGAATAAGTCCCTGAAAAAAAATGTAAAGGGCAGATACAGATTTTCCAAGTCTTTCACATTTTTATCTTTTTTCGCTAAAAACATATAAAGGAATAACTTATTTTAAATATAATAATAAGATATGGAGAACCTAAAAGAATTAGAGGGAAAGACTTATACTGAATACATCAATATAGGAGATGTTTATAAGATAGTACAAAACTATCCTGATATATTTAAATCACTACCAGAAGAAAGGCAAAAGAGAATTAAGGATTATGAACTTGAAACAGGATATAGTCCAATAGCACCTTTAAAGAAACTTCTAAAAGTAAAAGGTAATGTAGTACATACAAAGTATTCCTTCTCTAAAACTCTTAAAAATTACGGCAGACTATTTACTACTACTCCATCTCTCGCAAGTATGCCTCGTGAAATTAGAAATACATTAGCAAATGCTACTTATACTGATGTAGATTTTGAAAATTGTCACCCAAAATGTTTATCTCAATATTGTAGAAAGAATAATATAAGATGCGATGTATTAGACAATTATATCAATAACAGGGAAGAAGTCTTAAAAGAAGTAAGTGAAAGCAATAATATATCAAGAGATACATCTAAACATATCATACTTGGTATTATGAATGGTGGTTCAGGTGGTAATTGGAAGATAAATAAGCAACCAGATACATTCTTGGGTAAGTTAAAAAAAGAAATCGTATCAATCCACAAACAAATCTGTATTATAAATGGTGAAGAATACAAAAAAGTAATTCGTAGAAAAGAGTTTAACCCAGAAGGAACTATGATAAATATTCTACTATGTAGATTAGAACATCAACTACTTATAAATGCCGTAGCATTTATGACTGAAAAAGGATATAATGTTGATGTACTTGTATTTGATGGGTTTATGGTAAGAAAAGATAAGGAACTTACACCAGAAGTCCTACCAGAATTAAAAAAGTACTTAAAAGATAAGACAGATTATGATATGAATATCGTAGTAAAGGAAATGAAAGATATAATTGACTTATCCAAGTTTAACGACCCTGTTGAAGAAAATAAAGAAGAAACAACATACTATAAAGATAAAGAAGAGTTTGAGAAGACACATTTAAAAATAATTCACCCATCAATTTATATAACTATTCTAAAAAATGGTAATTTGGAGTTCCAAAATGAAACTCAATTGACTTCGTCGTATCGTCATAAAAAAACTATTGTAGAAGGTAAAAGTGTAAGTTTTATTCTAAAATGGATTAATGATGAAAACATTAGACTTTATAATACATTACAATTTATACCGAGTAATGATTATGATAATGAAGATTATAATACTTGGCGTGGTTTTAATCAGGAGAAAATACCTCTACCTGAAAACTTTGATGTAAATAATAATATGTATGTGGATATGTTTAAGGAGTTTATTACAAATCTTTTAGGAGGTATTGAAAATCAGGAGTATATAGATTACTTTATCGCTTGGTGTGCTAATATAATCCAAAATCCAGATAATCGTAGTTGTGTATGTATGGTATTATATTCTTATGAAGAAGGTGTAGGTAAAAATATGATTATTAAAACGATTGAGAGATGTATAGGTGAAAAATATATGAATTACATTAGTGATGCTTCAAATCAACTATTCGGCAAACACTCATCGGCGGAGATGAATAAACTATTAATCAGTTTAAATGAAGTAAAAGGAAAGGATACTTATACGAATACAGATATATTTAAAACTCGTATCACAGATGATAAGCGTGAAGTAGAACTAAAAGGTAAAGAAACGATGTTAATCAATAACTATTGTAGTTATATCATCAATACTAATAATCTTAATATGGTAAATGCTGGTGAAAAAGACCGAAGATTTTGCGTAATGGATTGTAATAATCCAAGAATATTAGATAAGTTATATTTTTTAGATTATGAAAAAACAATAAATAAAAGTAATGAAGCGATTAGATGTATCTACGAATATCTAAAAACTTATGATATTGAAGCAGTAGTACCAAATATGCTTTTTAGTGAAGCAAGACCTAAAACGGCATTATACAAAGAACTTGTAGAATGTAATAAACAAAAAGAATGGGATTTTATGGAACAATTTGCTTACGAATATATTAATGGTAGAACAGATGAATATGGTAGAGTATTCGTATCTTATAAAGAGTTATGGAATGATTATAGGAGATATTGTCAAAATAATAATATTGATTTAATCAAACTATCATCACGAAGATTTTTATTTATCTTTAACAGAACAATCGTAGGTGGTCTAAATAAAAATAAGAAATATGAAGATATGTTTGTAAAAGAAACAAACAATAATGAAAGAGGTTATTATGTTAATGTATCTAAACTTAAACTTTGGTTTGCTGAAACTATAAGATGATTTCCTCTACGAGAACGATTATAGTTTCGTTGATATTCTTTTCTTTTTTCCCTGTATTCTTCATTTTCAGTATATTTGTTTCTACTAATAGCATTCTTCCGTTGTTTTTCTTTTTCTACATATTCTGGGTTTTGTTTATAAAGTTCGTAATATTTTTTAGAAGGCATTATGCTACTCTCACGATTTATATATCTATAACCCTAAACTTTTATATGTTTTAGACGAAAAAATATATAAGGTTTTAGCGAAATTATAATATAATATTAATGTATCGTGGAGCGTGGAATGAAAAAACAAAGAGTATGGTGAGTGCTTTCGTAGCAAAAAAAGAAGACCAAGAGTATTATAGATGTAGTGATGTAAGATGTAGAGAACCCCTTGTATTTTGTAAAGGAGATTTCAAATTAGAATACTTTCGTCATTACCCCTCTTCTACTTGTAAAAATTATAAAGAAAAAATCAGTAATGAAGGAGAACTACATAAAAGAGCAAAAGAGGTAGTAAAAGAGTTACTTGATAATGATGCGATTTTAGATATAGAAAGGGGTTGTGGTAGATGTCGTAAAACAAAGATACATAGTTTTTGTAAAGGAGATTGTGAAGTAGTCCTTGAATGTAGGTTAAATCCACCATTTGAAACCAGAGTAGCAGATGTAGCATTAGTAAATCCTGATAAAACAATAAAAAGTATTATTGAGATATATAGTAGTAATGAAACAAATGAGGAAAACAGACCAGATGATATTGAATGGTGCGAAATAACTACAAAGCAGTTTAACGATGAATTATTGAATGAAAAAATAAAAGAAAGTGTAAATGATAAAATTGTAATTAATTTTAATTGTAATAGGAAATGGATTTGCTTTGAATGTATAAAAAAAATGGAGGAGTTAAGAATTGAAGCAGAACAAAGAGCAATCGCTATTGAATGTAAAAGACAGGAAAGATTAGAACAGGAAAGGTTAAGACAAATCCAAATCGCTTATGAAAAGGAAAAAGAACGAAAAAAACAGGAAAAGGAAAGGAAGGATTTATTTGAAATGGAAACTAAACTTAAAAAACTTTGTAATGATGTAGATAAACTACTTGGAGTAAATGAAACATCGTATATTTTAAGGAGGACGAAGATATTTACTTTGGATATTAGAAAGAATGATATTTTTAAGTATAAAAGATTATTTCCTGAACTTGAAAAGTTAGTAAAGCGGTATTTCCCAAAACATAAATATCTTTCAGGATAATAGATGGACGATTACATCTTATGTCCTTATTGTAATAAATATTATCTTTGCTATTTTTATGATAAGCATTACAGCAGTCATAAGATACGATATTTTTAGATTTTTATATATGAGAAGATTAAGGAATTAAAAAAGAGTACATTTCTTTAAAAATATTATAATTTTAAAAAGTTTTATAAAAATCTTAAAAAAATAAAATTATGTACTCTTTTCATTATAGTATAAAGTATCATAATGATTACTTCTTCTCCTCCATCTTCTTTTTTTAATACTATCTCGCTCTTCACATCGCCTTCGGTGTATCTTTTCAAGATAGTTCATATCAACATAAGATAAAACGATTTCGCTAATATCTCGGTATTCACTTACATCGTTAATCAAGTTTAAATGAGATTTCATCTAATATTTAGAGAGATTAAACTTTCTCAAATAGTCGCTGTAACTTGCTGATACACTCGTCTTGTTCCAAAGTATATGTTTCGCCAAACTACCAGCACTCGTAGGAGTATTCCAACTCTCATTAGATTTATGGCGATTAATATAGGCGGTTTTACGCTCTTCACGATTAGTGCCGTGAGTAGTATAATCATTTGCTCCTGCCTGACCGAATGATATTGATTTTACCTTCTTCCTATCGGCATCGTAGAATATCATAGTATATTTCTTACCACTAATCTTGCTTTTAACTAACTGGGCGTATTTAATCATCTAA
>Ga0194024_1000205_pt1 | contig 11399 bp, 17 predicted proteins | sample IW13Sep16_MG_FD_140337 | JGI IMG/M metagenome (GOLD analysis project Ga0194024, IMG submission 140337) | Freshwater microbial communities from the Broadkill River, Lewes, Delaware, United States - IW13Sep16_MG | ecosystem: Environmental > Aquatic > Freshwater > River | place: USA: Delaware...
AGACTTTTAAAAGAATCTAAAAAATAATATATACCTTTAGGTCACACAGCCCAGTGTTAACAAACCGAAGCCGAGAGAAGAGTAATTTATTTTATTTTTCTCTCGGTTTTCATTTGGGCGTTATGATAACTGCACTCGGTTTCTTATTTTCCCTACAAAACTGTTAAAAACCATTTGACAAAATATCTTTCTTGTATTACATTTACAGTGTGCAAGAAAAAGTTTCACTTATAATAATCTTATCTTTTTTCGCGGGATACATCTTTCGTATGATTGTTGGATCTTATCGTGCGTTTATGGAGATGTCTGAATTCATTGCCAAGTCCGCAGACGATTGTCTGATCCTAATGGGTGAGGTTGTGTATAAGGTCTCCTTCGTAGATCAATTAATGATTAAGGTTCTTCATGAGGTTGATCCCGAAGAAGCAAAGATATTACGAAATACCCTCAATGAAAATTTTGATGAGTGGAAAGAGTCTACTGTAAATAATTTTCTTGAGCAATATCCAGAACATTACAAATGGCACCTGGAAGAAACGGATTGGGAAGGGTTTATGGAACGTTTGACAGATATATATAAGAAAGAGAAATGAGAAATGAGTCATCCAGTTTCACAATGGTCAGAGGAAGAAGAAAGAGAATATGTCCTTGATCTCTTAAGAAGAAGAAATATTTTAAGAGAAAAGGATAATGTTATATATTGTCACAAGGCTTTCATTATCAACTCAATTCTTAAAAGATGCTTTAGCAGATCAAGAAAAAAGACGCAAACAAAAGAGGATTGGGTGAGATATTTAAAGATTATAGATAGTTATATTAAAGACAAAACTGTAATAAGGTGGAAAAATGGCAAGTTTGAAGTTTACGAAAAATAATAATGAGGAACAATCTAATGAAGAAGGAGAAGACCAGAACCAACTTGTTCCTGACTTGATGTCAATGCTTGCTGATGATGCTCGCATGGTTGGTCTTTACGGCGAGGTAAACGAAGAAAACTGTAGAACTTTAATCTCGCATCTTTACTCCATCAACATTATGGATCAAAAGAAGGTTAATGGTTCTGACACAGAAGAGACAATTATTGATCCTATCGAAATGCTTGTATCAACCGAAGGTGGAGCAGTTACTGAAATGTTTGCAACCATTGATGTTATGAACAGCATTAAAAACACATGTGAGATTCATACAATCGGTCTTGGCAAAGTAATGTCTGCTGGTATTCTTATTCTTGCGAACGGAACAAAAGGAAAGCGCAAGGTTGGGAAGTATACTCGATTAATGCTTCACTCTATTTCAGGTGGAGACTTTGGTTCAATTAAGCAACTTGAGAACAACATTAAAGAAGTTAAGTGGTATCAAGACAACTATATCAAAGCTCTTGTAGAGTGCTCTAATATGTCCTCAAGACAACTAAAAGCAATCTTCAGAAGAAAATCTGATACTTATTTTGACGCCGAACAAGCGATTAAATGGGGTATTGCTGATGAAATTGTTTGATAAAATGATCAGAGGTTTAGCCTCTCTGAAGGGTATCGAACATGAAATCCGTGTTGAAGAATCAGAAAAAGAAGCAATAAAGATTGATAGAGAGTTCCATCAGGCGGAAGACTCTAATCATATTATTTGTAATGGAAGATCCATAAAGATTGACTGGGATAAGGTAATCACGCACGATGATCCTACAGGTCGCATCCTTCCTGATAATTGCTATAAAACTGTAAAAAAAGAACGCACTCCCAATATGCTTGTGGCACACTGGGACGTTTGCCTTTCATCTAAAATATGCTTTAATGTGCTAAAAAAGCGCAAGCTCTCGGTCCATTTCCTTATTGACAACGACGGAACAATCTATCAAATAATGGACACCAATCACATTGCTTATCACGCGGGCAACAGAAAAGTTAATAATAATAGTATCGGTGTTGAGATCTCCAACGCATATTATCCACGATACCAAAAGACATATGTCCAGAAAGGTCACGGTGAGAGACCACTTCTTACAGACTCACAGGTTCACGGCAGAACACTTGAGCCACACTTGGGATTCTACCCAGTTCAAGAGCAAGCCTTCGCAGCATTAGCAAAAGCATTAAATAAAGCTTATGGCATATCTTTAGAAGTTCCTATGGAGAACGGACAAATGGTTAAAACTATTTATAAAGACGCATACGCTGGAACTTTTAATGGCGTTGTAAATCACTATCACATTACAAAAAGAAAGATTGATTGTGCAGGATTTAAGGTTGACGAGGTAATCAAATGAAATTAAAAGATCTGGAAAAAATGATTTTAGAACAGGAAGAGTTTATCCCGAAAATTCAAAACCGTGGAGATGTTGCAGAGGGTTTGTTAGGAGCCGCTTTGGTAGCTCGCTACCTTAAAGGACCAGAAGAGGAGAACGATGTCACCACAGAAGATATAGAAAAAGTATTAGATCAATTAGCCGCTACAGAAAGCTTACCTGTGTTGAATAAAAAAGGAGAGCCAGCTACAGGTAAAACTAAAAAAACCTGGACAAGTGCTCCACTCAAAAGAGAAGACGGCACTGCTGATGTGATTGAGTTTACCGTAGCACTTAACGATGGTCCCTTTAGTAGTTTAACAAACCCACAACAAAGAGTAAGATTACAAGGTGGTCGCACACCCGATAAGCCCGGAGAAAAACCCAAAAAACAGCCAAATTTGTATGGAGCTGTTGCAAAATATGTAAATTCAGCAAATGTCATTGAGACAGTTCTTGATGAAATGGTTGATGGTATTTCCAGTAAAATTAGAATAATATCTGATGGCGTGAGTGATCAAAAAGGCACCAAGGTAGATTTATTAGTTTACAAGGACGACAAACTATTGAAAAGAATAGGAAGCCTCTCACTTAAAGCTTTGGGTACAAAGCAGTTAGGACAGATCGGAAAAAGCTGGGGTAATTTACCCGAGGGTGAGGGTTCACGAGGCATATATGATCTTATGAAAAGTCTATTTGGGATTGAGTTGCCTGATAATTTAGCTGGTCCTTATGCTAAAGCTATGGAACCCGGCGCAGAGATAAAGGAAACTCAAAATGCTGTAAAAGAAGTTTTTAAAGTTGCAGCAAAAATGGCTTCTGAAAAATTTGCAAAAGACGCGGCGAATGAAGATATGGAATTCAAAAGAGGTTTAGCAAGAGCAATTCGTTATGAAGCAGCACTACAAGATGAAGATGTGTTCTTGGTTCATTTAGACGATGATGACTACAAAGAATTAGACTTCAGAGAAATAGAAGATAAAATCGGCGAACTGGATATTGAAGTTTCTGGTAAGTTTACCGGGAACATTCCGTATATCTATGTAGATGATGTAAATAATAAGTTAAGGCTAATACAAATTAGACCTAAAATCCGTGCATCTGAAGTAAAAATTTATGTAGAAAAAGAAAAGGGTCTTGTAAAACTTTTAGATATTTCAAAACCAGGCACTACTGGCAGAAGTGCAAGAGAAGTCAATGAGGACTTGACAATTACAAAAATAACATATAAAATGCTTGAACAAATGGTTGAAGAAGCCATTAAGAAAGCAAGATGAAGTCAGAAATAACTTTAGAAGTTTGTAGCAGAAGCGATAAAAGATATTTATCTTATCGCAATCGACATTACATTCCCAATCGTGGTTGTCATGGGCAACAAATACATTTCTTAATTTATTATAAAGGTGAACAAGTTGGAATTATTTCTGGTGCTTCATCTGTCTATGCGGTGGGAGCACGAGATAAGTTCTTCAACATCCCGCAGGATAAAAAGATTAAACAAAAGAGATATCTTCCAGCAATCATCAACAATGTTGTCTTTCGTTTAGAGCATCACGAAAAGAACTTGGGCACTCGTATTTTGTCCAAATTTAGAAAAGTTTCTGCTCTATTATGGAAGAAGCTATATGGTGTTGATGTGATAGGTTTTGAGACATTTGTTATAGAAAATGACAGAAGAAAAGGTGCTCTATACAAAGCAGACAACTGGGTCTATCTTGGAGAAACCAAAGGCAACACAAAAAGTCATAACGGGTTAACCAATAAGGCTCAACGACGATCCACAGATATTAAATTAATCTTTGCAATTAAGACCAAAAACAAAATTCCTACAAGTGATTACGTTTCTTCCTGGCGAGCATCAACAGAAGAAGAGAAAAAGCGAGCAAAAAATATAGTAAAGTTTAGAAAAGAATTGTTAGGCAAAACATTTTAAAAATAATACTTGACGAAGTATAATCGGTGTGTTAGATTACAGAAATGACGAGAGATATCCAGTTTTATATAGATAGCCTCAACAATTGTTTTTCAAAAATTAACAACCCAATTGTTGATAAAGCACTTAAGGATAGGGTAGGTTCAGAATATGAACTTCATCGTAAAAGACTTTATGAACAATTGGGTCTTAAAGTTGATAAAAGAAAAATAGAAAACTGTTTTGACGCAGATTGGATTATAGAAAATGATATCGGACAAATTGTTGCAATCGAAGAAGATAAAGGTCACTACGTCGATTCTTGTTTTGCGGAGAGAGCTATTATAGGTTTTGCGAAAATAGCATCTCACTACTTAAAACAAAATAGTGAGTGCCCTTATCTTATTTTGAGTTCCTCTACAAGATATTCAAAGTTTGAACATAAACTCAACGAAACTTTAGACATTTTACGCTCTGATGTTTCTGAAGTTCTAAAAAACAAAATAAGATATTTCCCTGTAGCAGAACACGATAGGTTGCCGAAAGCCAAATGGGTTCCAAATACGGATAAGCCAATTATTTTTAATCACCAGGTTTGCAATAATATTGCAAATGAAATAAATTTTATTAAAAGCCTTAAAGGATAAACACATGAAACAATATGAATCGGGCAGAAAGCTCAACGAAAAAATAATGAATGGAGTTAATAAACTCGCTGATGCAGTTGGAGCAACACTTGGTCCACGTGGACGCAATGTTATTATCAAGGGGCACAATACAAAACCCTTGATCACAAAAGACGGTGTGACTGTTGCAAAGTTTGTTGATTTTGATGATCCGTTTGAAAACCTTGGAGCACAAATCATTAAACAAGCCAGCGAAGAAACCAACTCTTCAGCAGGTGATGGAACTACAACTTCCACAATGTTAGCTCGTGCAATATTGGACAAATCACAATCACATCTCGTGGCTGGTATTTCTCCTATTGAGATTAAGCGCGGCATTGATATGGCTGTGACTTCCATTGTTGAACAACTAAAAGAAAAAGCAAAGCCAGTTTCTACAAAAGAAGAGATTGAGCAAATCGCAACCATCTCTGCAAATGGAGACAAGGGTATCGGTGCTCTTATTGGTAATGCTGTAGATGCGGTTGGTAAAGACGGAGCAATCACAATCCAAGAAGCAAAGTCAAACGATACAAGCCTGGAACTATCAGAAGGTTTTCGTTTTGATTCAGGTCTGTTGGCTGGTGCATTTGTTACTGACGAACGTCGCGGAGCAATGAGACATAACGATTGTTTGATTTTGGTAACAGATAAAGCAATCACAACGATTGATGAAATCTTGCCTGTGTTGGAAGTAGCCGCACGTGATGGTCGCCCTTTTATTATTGTCGCTGAAGATATTTCAGGTCAAGCACTTGCTGCAATGATTATGAATGCAATGAAAGGAACAATGAAGGTAGCTGCTATTAAAGCTCCACGTTATGGAGAAGAAAGAAGAAACATCCTTTCTGATCTTTCTGTGTCTGTTGGTGCAACATTTATCTCTCGTGAGAGTGGTATTACATTGAGGAATGTTAAGCTGGAACATTTAGGAACTGCTCAAACTGTTGAGGCTTCCAAATTTAACACAACTATTGTTGGCGGAAACCAAGACGATGAAGAAGTAGAAAAAAGAATTCTTTCTCTAAAGCAAGACTTGGAAGAAGAGCCATCTCTTTCTAAATGTGAAAAGATCCAAGAAAGGATTACACGTCTTGCCTCTGCTATTGCTATTATTAAAGTTGGTGGTCTAACTGAAGTAGAGATGATGGAAAAGAAACACCGTATCGAAGATGCACTTGAGGCAGTCAATTCAGCTTTGGACGAAGGCATTATTGCTGGTGGCTCTTCTACTCTTTTGAGAATCGTGAAAGATTTGGAAGTAGAAGTAGAAAATCAAGATCAGTCAGTTGGCGTTGAGATTATTAAGCAAGCAGCAAGAGAACCTTTCCGACGTATGATGCAGAACGCTGGACTTTCAGCAGATCTTTATTTGGAAAAAGTTGAGGGTCACATGAATAAAGATTCAGGAGTCAACGCAGCAACAGGAGAGATTGTTAATATGTTTACCTACGGAATCATTGACCCTTCCAAGGTTGTTCGTTGTGCGCTTGAAAACGCAGCCTCCGCAGCATCAACATTATTGTTGACTGACCATGCAATAGTTGAGGAAACAAGCTCCTAACAAACTATTTACGGACGTAATGAGCAATCAAAATGAATCACTAAACATTGTTGAGCTTGCGACTCGTGTTGAATTTTTGGAAGACAAAATCATTGACGGTATCGAGCAACTAAAAGAAAGCCACAAGTGTATTAGAGAAGATGTTTCAAAGATTAAACAAGCGGTTTATGATCCAGATAAGGGTTTATACGCACGTTTAAAAGTTGTTGAAAACACAAGAGATTCTGATTCTAAAGTGGTTTGGATAGTCTTTTCTGCTGTAGCCGGTGGGATAATCACTCTTTTCGCAAATTTCCTAATGAATTAGCTTGACTTTTTCTTCTGACAAAAGTATAATAATCCACATGTTAGAGAAAATCGATATTCTTTTACAAGAGCCATTGTTGGATGATTGGTCCAGAGGATTTTTAGAATCCCTTAAAGATCAAATTGTTCGCAGAAGTGCGAAGACAGAAGATGGCGTAGAGATTGATATTTTATCTGATCGTCAAAAGGCGACTCTCAACAAGATACAATCTCGATTTTCTCCACAAGAAAAAGAAAAGCTCAAAAGGTGGGCTGAAGATTACAAAAGAGATCATAAAGAAAGAGCAAAGATTATCGCAAGATACTACGCTTTGACTCCCTACTTTAATGATATGTCTCACAAGATCCTACAAGATGAAGAGTATGTTCCAGATATGCATCGATTTAAAAAGATGTCTGAAAACAAATACGCTGATGGCGTTTGGAACAACTGGATCTCTGAACCAAGGTTTGCAGATGGAGCAATGGTTCAAATAAGAAAAGAGGCTTTCAAAGCTGATCGTGTAGGTTACGTCTTGAACAGTAAAGAGCCAGTAAGATCTCACGGAAAAGGTGGTAAGCGATACCTGATCCTTCTTTTTGGTTCCACACAAACAATTATTCGCGAAGAGCGACAATTAAAAAAACCAAACAAAAATGGAAAATATGTATGAAAGTTACAATAAGTTATCAAGTTGATTTTAAAGACATCCCAAGAAAAGTAAAGAGATTAATCAGCAATTTGCTTATGGAAGATTGTGTAAGCGTATCTAATGATTTATCAAATGTTGGCACTTATATTGACAAAAGACAATATTCTGAAGCGATTGAGAGTGTTGATATTGCAAGACAGTCATTAGCAAAATTAGATCAAAGCCTTTTAGATTATTCAAATATTCTGATTGGTTATGTGAAAGCAGATGCAGACATCAAAGCAGGAATTGCAGAGCAAGAGATTTTTAATCCAGGACAGACACAAGAAGTCCCACCGGAGAATATTTTAGATGAGAAAGAAGAAAATGATTAATTTAGTAGAAGTTGTGCAGCAAAGTGACCGATTTATCTTGAGAGAGATTATTGTTAATCCAAGTCACGTTGTCTCTGTTAGTCCTGATGAAGAAGCCGCAGCATTAAACGCTTACGGCAAACTTCCAGATGGATTACATCCAGCACAACAATTCTCAAAAGTTAAATTAGTTGACGGACAAACCGTCCGCGTCGTTGGCAATCCAGGTATGATTGGCGACAAAACAAAAAAATTGCTTTTCGGGTGATTTTTTTTATTGACAAATGATTTATTAAAGGTTAGAATATGATTATGACCACTAAAGATGAGTTGGAGTTTAAAACTCCGTATGAGTTAGTCAAAGAAAATTCGTCGCGTCACGCTCGGATGTTGATTTATGAACTTATGAAATCGAAAACTAGATGGAGCAATGTTGCTCTCATGGCACTACCGCAATCAGGCAAAGATCTTTTTGCTCAAGAAGTTGTGGATGCCTATGCTGGTAATATATTTGACAAGAACAGACCGCTTCTTGTTTTTAATATTCTATGTGACTCTAACAATGAAACAAAGAATCAAAGTATAAATCGTCGATTGGATAAAAATTCTTTAACTGCTAATTTGTACCAAAAATTTTCAGGAGACTTTGCGCTTTTCGCTATTCAAAGAAATGATCTAGATGGTTTTTTTAATAATGGAAAATCTATTAGCGACGTTGGGTTTATTGACAATGACGGGAAGCATCAACAAATGTTGTCTCGACTAACTCAACAAAAATTAAGGCAGATGCTCACTGATGATAACCCATACATTATTACAATCTTTGATGAATTCCATCAGCATATACACGCCAATGCTTCAATTGACAAGTTCCATGATCTAATTGGAATCAGTCCGAAAAAAGTTAATAAAGAAAAGCCAGTTTTCTATATCACTGCTACCGGATCAGCTCTTTATACGTCCATGTATAACAATAAAGAATCCTTCAAAATTCACAATCATGTGATGACACCCCCAGAAGGATATTATGGAATTGAAGATTTTATTAACGATGGTAGATATTACGATTGGGAGATGTTTTCAGGTGTTGATTCAATCGAAACATACGCAAACATATTTGATTTTATTAAACCATCGGTCACTAACGCTATCAATATGCACGTAGGTCTTCGGTGTAGTGGTTTACGACAAGAGGACCAAGCACGTTTTGACGAATTGGCTGATAAATTTTGTGAAGAGGCTGGATTGATCCGTCTTAATGTAGATGTAGAGAACAAAGATTCAGTTAAATTGTTTAAGGATGCTTTAAGTTATACGCCGAAGGGTGGTAAGTTGGCAAAATATAATGAGGAAGAAGGGGGAAAGAAATATCTTTTTGTACTTAAGCAAATGTTTGGGTGCGGTCAAACAATTCCGAAGCAAAGGCTTCTGTGGTGGATTACCGCACCAGCCCATAAAAATAATCCCACTTCTACTCAACGAGAGAATCGAGTGAGCGGTATGGATGCGGAGTTTTCTCCAGTAAGTGTAATTGGTCCTCTCCGCGATGCGGAAGCATACAATAATGCTTATGAGGAATTGAAGAAGGGCAACCTGGAGCCAATGGTAAGACTAGATAATCAATTAGTTGATTCAAAGTCTGAAATTGATTATGGGTGGGTGTATAGATTGGTTGATAAAAAAGATGTTCAATTGAGAGAGGGCTATGGGTGGCATCATCTTTCAGGGATGGCTTCTAGAACTACAGCTAGGCGAGGGACAATTGATATTTCACAACAAATAATGTTAGCCCTTAAATGTGGTGAAAGTTCAACAAATCTTATTAACACTAACTTGGTGGGAGGTACAAAAAATGTAGAATATGTTGACCCGCAGAGTGGGGAGAATCATCAATGTTACAGTATTGTACTTAACGGTCCAAACCCTAATGATGTTAATGATTATTGGAGTTCACGACTCTCTCTTTCTCAAGGACAAGTCCTTGTTGCTTTCAAGGGAAGACCTATGCAAAAAATCAAAAGCGCGATTAAAGTTAATGAAAAGATGTTGATGTCTTCATATTGATAAAATACTTTGAAATAAAATTATCCCCCTTTCACTTAATTGTGATTGGGGGATTTTTTTTGCATTTTTTTTCCTTGACGCTTTTATATCTGTGCTTACACTATAATCAGGAGGTGACAGATATGAGTTCACTAATTTTAAGAAATACATTTAACAATAGAGATTTAGACTTCTTTGATAATTTCTTCGGAGGGGTCTTTGGGAATGATTCACTGACAAAGGTTTATGACGCACATAAACCACAGGTTAAGGAAACAGATAATGATTATCAAATTGTCCTTGCAGCTCCGGGCATCAAAAAAGAAAACTTTGATATCCAGGTAAAAGACAATAAGATTACTATCTCGTATGACGTTGGAGAGAACGAGAATGCATATTCGTATGCCTCCAAATACTCCAAGTCTTATACGCTTCCCACACTTTGCAACACTAAATCTATTTCAGCTTCCTATGAAGATGGAATTCTAAAGGTTGTTATTCCAAAAGGTGAAGAAGCAAAGCCACGTCAAATCGAAATCAAATAAACGATAGACGACATTTTTTTCCTTTAAAGGCGCGGTAAAACGCGCCTTTTTTATTTTCTAACACTTATTTACTTTGTGATCGATGACGAAATACCAAGTCTTTACATTAAGATGACTTGCTCTTTCTGTCTGGGTGGACGCCGACAAGGTGTGTTTGCAAACTGTTCTTATTGTAATCACGAGAGAAAAACATATGTTGAGGCATCTCTCAACGAAATAGCAAACTACATTACAGATTTAGATAGAGAAAGCCGCGATAAGCTATTGGATTTATTATACAAAAGCGAAGAAGACCTTAATGATAATGAATGAACTATTTATTATACCATGAAAAACTGGAAACCAATATTTGTTGAGAACAGTATTGTACCTGTTATCCTTTCCAAGATTGCCCCAATAGAGATTGAAGCAATCACTTTAGGGTTTATTGTTTTTGCTCGCAGTACATTGCCAGAGCACACAAGAAGACACGAAACAATCCATTTTCAGCAATTTTTAGAAACATTATTCATTCCTTTTGTGCTAATATACTTTTACGATTACGTAAAAAACTATATCATTTTTAGAGATGGAAGATTGGCTTATTTTAATATCAGGGCAGAACAAGAAGCTTATGTTAATCACGGTAATCCAAACTATCTCAACCAAAGAAAAAGATACCAGTGGTTATTTAAGGAGTGACAATGGAATTGACTGATGAGGAGTTGGATCAAGTTGTGGGCGGATCAGATAACTACAAATATTTTCTTACCAAATGGAAAAAATATCTAATTGAAAGTGGATATGGCACAATGTCAATGCCCTCTGGTATTCCTTCTGGAGATTGCCCACAAGGAGCACAACAAATAGGATTTCTTAATGAACCTGATGGTCAAGGTAATCCTATCCCAAGATGTGTTCGTGATGGAGCAACTATCAACCAACAGTCTACACCACTCGAAGAGGATTTTCAGGATGACGTAAAGAAAGGTCACAAAAAAATGAAAATCCGTTTATTGAAAACAGGCGGCAACAAAACAAAAGCAGCACCATTTGATAAAGATCCATCAATGGACAGATCAAAATCTGCACCTCCTGGTTTCGGAGGAAGTTAATGAC
>Ga0194024_1000207_pt1 | contig 11370 bp, 19 predicted proteins | sample IW13Sep16_MG_FD_140337 | JGI IMG/M metagenome (GOLD analysis project Ga0194024, IMG submission 140337) | Freshwater microbial communities from the Broadkill River, Lewes, Delaware, United States - IW13Sep16_MG | ecosystem: Environmental > Aquatic > Freshwater > River | place: USA: Delaware...
AAATTGAACAGCAAGATCTTGAATTTTTGAATGAAGATGAAAAAGAATCTTGAAAATTTGCAACTCAAAGAATTAATTCATGTAGCAAAAGAATTAATTCCGAAAGATATATGTAGATTTGTGATTGACTCTATCAAAGATCAAAAATGGGAAAAGCACTATTGGGGAAGTGGAAAGACCATTTATAGTTATCCAATAAAAGAACTTGATGTTTTGCCCATTAGTGTAGAATTGGAAGAAATTTTAAATCCTTTTGTTTCACAATCAGTAAAATCTTATAATGATTATGTTGGTGAAGAAAAAGTATCGCAAGTATCTTGCTTTTCTCCAGTTAGATTTAATCGATATCAAAAAAATCAAATTATGAGGAAGCATAGTGATCATATCAAGTCACTTTTTGAAGGAGATGTAAGAGGTATTCCAGTCTTAAGTATCATTATTAATTTCAATGATGATTATGATGGTGGTGATTTGGTATTTTGGGATGATCATAAAGTTAATTTGGGAGAAGGTGATGTAGTAGTATTTCCATCATTATTTTTATTTCCACATAGAGTTGAAGAAGTTACAAAAAATATAAGATATTCTGGTGTTGCATGGGGGTGTTGATATGATAAAACAATATGACAATGTTTTGGATGAGGAGTTGATTAAAAATACTATGGAATATTTTAAATCAATGTTGAACAGAGATGTATGGGGTTCTAGCTCTGGATGGGATCAGAATTTAAGTTTAATTTCTACTAATACTCTTACTCATCAAATATCCAATAAGATTTTAAGAAAACAAATTAAGAAAAGCATAGAAAAAGCAATAAAAGTCGATTTTGACGAAGAAGATCTAGATTTTTCTCCATCGATTTATGTTTGGAGCGGCGGATCTTATATTACATGGCATCCAGATAACTGTTATCCTTATAATGGAACAATATATCTGAATGAAGAATGGGATAGTAATGATGGTGGAATATTTTTATACAAGGAGAATCATACAAATGAAATTAAAGGAATTGAGCCAACATATAATTCTATGGTTGTAAATTCGGGCACAGAAAATGACCCACATAATTTTCATTGTGTAACCTGTATTGTTCCTGGTGTAATTAAAAAAAGAGTTACTCTGCAATGGAGAACCTCTCCAAAAAAGAAAAAAACATTATCATATCAATGAAAAAACCAATTGAAGTCTTTTTAAGACATTGCTACTATTCAAAACTACAAGAGCTTCCTGATCGCACAAGACCACAATGGTTTAACAAGATTAAAGTGTTTGAAAACTTTAAGAATACCTTGAATTCAAATTTGGTTAATTATACCATTGTCTATGATGAGTTTTACGGTAGTATTGATAAAACATTTTTAGCACAAGAAAAAAATATAGAAGTCATTAAGTGTGGAGGTGAATCTGATAGTTTTCTTCAGACTCTTGATATCATTCAATCCAAAAATTTTGATGAAGATCAAATCATATATTTTTTAGAAGATGATTATTTACATCGTCCTGGATGGTGTGATATAATGCTTGAAGGATTTAATATAGGGTCTCATTATGTAACTCTTTATGACTTTGATTTCTTTATTGCATCAGGATACTTATGTGAAATCTTTACCACTCCAAGTTCTCATTGGAGGGCAGTGCCAGCAACGACAAATACTTTTGCTTGTAGGTATAAAACTCTTCTTGAAGATTTAGAGATACATCAAAAGTATTCTTCCTCTAATGCAATTAAAGAGGAAGATGGATTTCATTTCTCAAAAGATTATGATAAGTTCTGGGAACTTCAAGAGAAAAAAAAATATTTAATTTCTCCAATGCCTGGTTGGTCTACTCATTGCGATGCGAATCATATTAGTCCTGTGATAGACTGGAAAAAAGTTGTGGATGAGACTTATGTCAAAAACTCAATCAAACAAATTAAATCAATCAATAGTATTTCTTATTCATAATGACTACAATTATAACTCTTGATGGTGGATTTGGTAGAATTATTACTGCTCTTCCAGCACTACTCAAATACCATAAGAACCATCCAAATGAAGAGTGGTATATTATGATCTATGGATGGGACTTTATCACTTGGGGATTTCCTGAACTTCAAGAGAGAACTTTTAATCCAGACTCAAAAGGATCTTTTGATCTGTTCTGGAAAGCAGATAAGGTAATCTCTCCAGAACCTTATCGAATTCCTGCATACTACAGAAATGAAATCTCTTTGAGAGAAGCATTTGATATTTGTATCAATGGATCATCAGAACATGATGATCTACCACCAATGCAACTTCGCCTTTCTTTGGCAGAAAAAAGAAAGGCGTTTGAAATCATCCAAGAGGCAAAGGACCAACACAAAAAGGAGAAAACTATTTTAATTCAACCATATGGATCCACTGCGACACCACATGACTCTGGAGTATTTGATGATAGTCTTAGATCTATCCCCGATAATATGTTAGATTATTTTATTGATAATCTAACAAAAGATTATAATGTAATTTTTATGGGAGCAAAAGAGTTTCATAATAAAAAAACATACAAACCAGATCCTGATCCAAATTTGAGAGAATGGTGTGCGATAATAGATGCCGTTGATTATTTTATTGGATGTGATAGTTGTGGACAACACATCAGAAAATGTTTTGATAAAAAGGCATCAGTTGTTGTTGCTGGAACTCATCCTATCAATATCACATATGATAATTTTCATATTATTGAGAGGGATGAAAAATTCTATCCAGATAGTATGAGAATTTCTGGTCTTCAGTCTCATTTATCCTCTAGGTTAAATGAACCAAGGATTGAATTTACACAAGAAGAAATTGAGAATGCCTATGGAGAAATTATTAAAAACACAGGAGAACATGTTAAAAAAGAAACTAAGGTTTCTATGGAATCAAATCAAATCAAAGGTATGATTTATAAATAACTATAAAATTTACACAAAATGGCAATTAGAGTAGGACAAACTGGTTGGCAATTTACTTATTTTACCTCAGGATCCGTGATATGTGAGATTTCTGGTGTTGCGTGGGTTGTAGCACCAGCATCAACAGAAGTCTCAAGAAATTGGTATTCTCGTCTTGATGCCGCTACGACTGCTGAAGCAAATGCTGCTTGTGGTGATTGGTTTGTACCAACAAGACCACAGTTACTGAATCCAGGATATGCTTGTAGAAATAGATGGGATCAGTATGGTTTAACTGGATATTGGGGAAGTGAAAATGATAGCGTCGCTCCCTATGATACGAATAAAGCATCAACAATACGGTTTGACACTGGTGGTACAGGTGCTTGTCACAAAAGTTTAATATCTTGTGCCCGTGCTTTTAGGTGTGTAACCTACTAAAACTTAATTTCATATACTTTGTAATTTGAAAAAAAACATGATAGAAATACCTCATTTAGAATGGCATATAACACACAATTGTAACTTGAGTTGTGAGGGATGTATGCATTTTACAAATCATGGGCATAATTGGTTTATTGATATTGATACATTGGTAAAATGGTACTCTAATTGGAATAAAAGATTGTCACCAAAAAAAATGGCAATCTTGGGTGGAGAACCTCTTTTACATAAAAATTTGATGGATATTATTTATGTGACAAGAGATATGTGGAAACAACCAGATAATTCTTATTTTGAATTAGTAACAAATGGATTACTGTTGGATGAAGAAAAACATGATTATTTACCAAGAGCATTAAAAGATACAAATTGTGTTTTATCGGTTTCTATACACTATACTCTTGATAATGAGATGTATCGTGAAAAAATAGAAAAATCTTTAGAAATTATACATAAATGGAAAAACTTGTATGATATAAGAGTATGTGTAAATGATATGTATAATGAATGGTATACATCATATAACGGATATGGTATAAATTCAGAACCTTTTGATAATAAAAACTTTGAGGAAAGTTGGAAATATTGTAGATCGGGACAGCAATGTTTTCAATTGTATAATGGGGAAATATATAAATGTTGTATGACTGCCTATCTAGGATTGCAAAAACAAAAATATGGACATCTGTTATCTAAAAAATGGGATCCTTATCTAAAATATAAACCACTGGAATCAACTTGTAGTGATGATGAAATTGTTCAATTTTTTAATAGAAAAGAAGAACCTGTGTGTGGGATGTGTCCTGCCTATCCCCAGACTATTCCACCTGTAACTAAAAAAAACAATCCTCTTATTCCAGTTAGTCATTATGAAAAAATTAACAATCACAAATTTAGTATTCAATACAAATAATTAATATTATGAATATCATTGAAACTGGAACAAGTTGGGTCATAAAAGATAAATTAAATTCAGATTTGGTCAATGAATTTAAAGAGTTTCTTAATAATAATCTAGATTTTTTGTATAAAGATAAAAAAGGATATAGTACTACCGGAAAAAATGCAGAACAATATTGGATTAAATTTGGGAGAGATGGTGATAAATTTTCCTACAAAAATTCACAATATGATGTAATAGAAAAAAAACTTACAAAAGAAATATATGAAAGATTGAAATCAACAACACTTTTAAGAGATGAAACTAGAAGTGTAGCAATTGAAATTGAGTCTGGTTCAACATGGACAGTGGTTGGGGAAGAAGGATCTTATCATACAATTCACAATCACATTTCCGATGACGGTATTTTTTTAAGTGGTATATCAGTTGTTTTATACTTAAGTGTTCCAAAAAAAGTGGAAGGATATGATAATGATATATACTTAGTTTTACATACAGATCTTCCAAATCCTTATACGAGAGAACCAATAAGTAATGTTTATCATTGTGAAGTAGAAGTTGGTACTCTCCTCATTTTTCCAAATCATATTCTTCATGGTACTTATCCACAAACAAAAGGGACACGACAAACTTTTAATATTGAATATAAATTCACCACAAAACCTAAACCAATTAAAATATTATCAGGTTTAAATTATACTTAGAATGACTTATAAAATTATAGATAACTTTCTTTCGGAAGAAGACTTTGTATCAATTCAATCTACATTCTTTCCACAAGACTTAAGTAATCCAAATAACTTTACTTGGAATTATCAAAAAGGTATTGTAAGAGACCCAGATTTGGGTCCAACTGGTTATGAAGAACATGATTGGATTTATGTACGTTCACTATACTCTACAGATAATGGACTCAAATTTGATAGATTTTATCCAATCATCAAACCAATACTCAATAAATTAAATCATAAAAAACTTTTTGATATTCGTGCAAATCTTTTAGTCCCCACAAAAACTCATATCCATCATGAATTTCATACAGACCGAAAAGTTCCTCATAAAGTTGCATTATTTTATGTGACAACTTGTAATGGATTTACAATTTTGAAAGATATTGCTAAAGTAGAATGTGTAAAAAATAGAATGTTATTATTTGATGGAGATATTGAACACCATTCAGTAACTTCTACGGATTTCCCTCGATGCGTTGTCAACACCAATTACTCATAAATAATTAGAAAAAAAGCATGGCAGTTGTATTTGGACCAACACGTTGGCAACGATTATTGTGTAATCCACTCGCTTTTGCGGAATTGGGGGGTGCTGCAGCTGGAGGATATATAATCTGTTGTAATGGTGGTACTGCATGGGTTATAGCACCAGGATCAACAGAAGTCTCAAGAAATTGGTTTGCTCGTGAGGATGCCATTACGACTGCTGAAGCACAGGCTGCTTGTGGAGACTGGTTTATACCAACTTGTGACCAAGGGCAAAATCCAGGATCTACTTGCTTAACTTATTGGGATGAGTACTCGAACGACAGATACTGGACCAGTTCTGGCACCTCTCCCTTCAATCTCACCTTCCATCCCCCGACCGGCAGCCTTCAGTTTCGGCCATCAACCTCTTTGGCCTGTGTCCGTGCTTTTAGGTGTGTTACCTACTAGACCTTATTTTTTTATGATAATTAAAACTCCAATATCAGTCGGTGAATTGCTTGATAAAATCACTATTCTTCAAATAAAGTCACAATATTCTAATAATCCATATGTTCTCAAAGAACTACAAGACCTAACAGAAATTGCGAAGACACATCAAGTTTATAATGAACAAGATATTCAATCACTCAAAGAAGTTAATTCAAAACTTTGGAACATAGAAGATCAACTTCGTGAACTAGAAAAGCAACAAGACTTTTCATCAACATTTATAGAACTCGCAAGACAGGTATATATTACAAACGACCAAAGAGCACTCATTAAAAGACAAATTAATGAAAAAACAAACTCACATTATCAAGAAGTGAAATGCTATGTTTGAATATGTTGAAAAATTTGAAGAAGAAATAGCAAAGTTTTATAATGCTCCATATGCAGTGGCAACAGATTGCTGCACTCATGCAATAGAACTTTGTCTAAGGTATAAAGGTTATAATAACATAACTATTCCCACGCATACATATATTTCTATTCCATTCACCTTAGAGAAATTAAATCTAAAGTGGAATTTTGAGTATCAAGAATGGGAAAATTTTTATTATCTTGGTAATACTAATATTATAGATGCCGCTGTTTATTGGGAAAGAAATGGATATATTGAAAATACTTATATGTGCTTAAGTTTTCAATATAGAAAACATCTAAGTCTTGGAAGAGGTGGTGCAATCTTATTGCAAAACAAAGAAGATCATGATACACTTAAGAAAATGTCTTATGATGGTCGTGATCTCAGTCGTCCATGGGCTGAACAAGACATAGATACAGTGGGGTATCATTACTACATGACCCCCGAGGTGGCCAAAATTGGAATTAAATTACTAAATGAGCGGAAAAAAATTCCCGGTAAAAAATGGAGCCACAGGGATTACCCCGATTTAACGAGAATGTCAGTATTTGCATGATTAATCATATAACGCCTAATTGGGATATTAAAGACTTCTATAACCTTGATTATACTTTATGTACACATAAAGACGAGGAGTTGGTAAGACAATACTTGTATTCTGGTCATAGTAAAGAAAAACTGTCTATGTACAAGTATCACTTGCCCAATCCCATGCCCAAGTGCGTGAATGATTATATTATTCCTCAGTTTAGTTTTTTGGGTAAAGTGGTCCCTGCAGTTAACTATTTTAAACCAGGACAATATTTACCTTTGCATACGGATCTTTATGGAAAGTATGTAGAATTAAATAATGTTGATTCTGAAAATGTAATCCGATGCATGGTAATGTTGGAGGATAGTTCTCCAGGACAAATCTTACAAATTAAAGACATTGCACATTGTAAGTGGAAAGCTGGAGATTGTTTCTACTGGAATTATGACGAAATACATGCATTTTATAACCTTAGCATGAAAGATAGATATGCAATCCAAATTACAGGAGTTCTTGATTAAAAATGAAAAGTCAAAATGAGTGGAGTAAACTAAAAAAGGTGATCGTTGGAGTTGCGGACCACGCAACAGTTCCTGAAGTAGATTTGAGTGTTAGGACAATCAATTATGCAGATAGAGAGGATCTATCGGACATTCCCGTTGGTCAGTATCCTCAGCAAGTAATTGATGAAGCAAATGAAGACTTAGAGGTATTTGTAAAATTCTTAGAGGGAGAAAATGTTGAAGTTTTAAGACCGCAAAAAAGTCCTACTAGATATTATAATTTTTGTCCAAGAGACGTAATATTCACTCACAAAGATATTACAATAGCATCTCCAATGCCCCTTAAATGTAGGAAGGATGCATGGAAACCTTTAATAGATTTTTTAGATAATCCTTTGATCATTCCTTGCGAGTATCAAGAAGAATTATACAATAAAAATTGTGTTGGAGATAAAAATACTCTTGCACTTACCGAAGTTTCTCCTGCATTTGATGCTGCAAATATTATTCGTGCAAATGATGATATTCTTTATCTAGTTTCTAATAGTGGAAATATTGCGGGAGCACATTTACTTCAAGAAATTTTAGGAACTCGTGCAAAAGTTCATCTTTTAGAAGGTGTGTATAGTTATATGCATATTGATACAACAATTGCATTTCTTCGTGAGGGTTTGATGTTGTTAAATCCTGAACGCATAAAAGATGTCAGTATGCTACCAAAACCATTTAGAAATTGGGATGTAATTTGGTGTCCAGAACCAGTTGACATTGGATATTATCCGAGATATAATCATGCTTCGGAGTGGGTCAATATGAATCTTTTTAGTGTTAATCCAAATTTAGTTGCTCTTGAAAAAAATCAAGAATCAACACGAAAAGAATTGGAAAAGCATGGAATTGAGTGTGCCATGCTTCCAATGAGGCATGGAAGAACTTTGAGTGGAATTTTTCATTGTGTGACATTGGATTTGGAGAGAAAATGATGGACTTAAAAAACAAACTTAAGGGTTTACCAACAATCTACTATGTAAATCTTGATCATAGAAATGATCGCAGAGAATATATGGAAACTCAATTTGATTATTGGGGAATTAAAGATTACCACAGGGTTTCTTCATCAAAGTATCTTTCTACGGAAGAAGAAAAATGGGAACATTTGGTCTTAGATCAGTCTGTTGCGATTGGTTCTGCTGCAGTCGCAAATTCAATAACTCATATAGAAATGATTAAAAATTGGTTGGAGACAACTAATGATGAGTATATGATTATGATGGAGGATGATTATGATTTATCTTTAATTAATTATTGGAATTTTGATTGGGAATATTTTATGAATCATATTCCTGCGAATTGGGATTGTATTCTATTGGGGTTTGAGCATATTGAATTTATACCCTTCTTTCTTCATCCACCTCATGATAATGTAGGATTTGGACCTTGCCTAATAAATCGTGATTATGCTAAAAAACTTATAAAATTACACTATATTGATGGCAAGTTTAAACTAAATATTAAATCTAATGATGTTAGATATAAAAAAATATATGGATCGGTAGATTCATTTATATCCGGAGGAGGAAAATCTTATGCAATACCATTAATTACTAATAATCCAGACTTAGGTAGTGATTATGATTTATCTGGAGCTCCAAGAGCATGGTTTAAAGAATGTAGAGACTTATACTATAAATGGTGGCAGGAAGAGCACCATAAATTTACTTTAGATGAATTTTTTACTTTTGGAAAATCAAGTGATTTTCTAATGGTCAGAGAAGTTGGATGGAAAGATTCAAAAAATAGTAAAATCATTTCTTATTCATAAAATATATATTATAAACGACCAAAAAGCACTAATTAAAAACAAATTACTAATATGAATTTTGCTGTATATTCAAAAGACGACTGTCCATATTGCTATAAGGTCAAGCAGGTATTAGAGTTGACAAACAGCAACTATGTGGTCTATAATCTTGGTGAGCATTTTACCAAAGAAGAGTTTTATGCTGAGTTTGGGAAGGGATCTACGTTCCCACAGGTAGTATGTGACAGTAAAAAATTGGGAGGTTCTGTTGACACAATCAAATTCCTCAAAGAACAACAAGTCATCAAGTCCTAACATAAATAAACCAGATAACCACAGAAATCGTGGTATTGAGTTTCTACTTAATGGAGGTAAAAGAGAGCAGACTTATCCATTTCATATCATCTTCGAAAAGATGGTTTGCTTTCTGAATAGGGAAGTTACCATCTATTTCGAGTTTTCCTTCAAGTCAAGGAAAAGAAAGACAATTTCCCGGAGAAAGAAAAATGTTAGCAGTTAGTCTAGTTTTTGGTTCATTCTTGACCGTTTTATTTCTTGTAGTGGGACTTGTGATTGGATGGACTGCTAGAGAATACATGATGAACTATCGGGAAGTACCAAGACCTCACCCCGAAATGTTTGACAATCAAGGAAACTTGATACCAGATGAGGTGATTGCATTTAACTTTGAGAACTATCATGACTACGAAATCAACGACGACGAAGACGACGAGTAAGACAAAAGAAACTGCTTCTCTTAATCTTCCAAATAATCCATTAATCTTTGAGATTTTTAATCTCGCATCAAAACAGAGATCAAAAGCAAAGAAAGTAGAAGTACTTCAAAAGTACAATCATGATGCACTTCGTATGCTTTTGATTTGGAATTTTGATGAGTCAATTATTTCAGCACTTCCAGAGGGAGTAGTTCCTTATTCTGGATATGCAGAACAAACAACTTCTAGTGGAACTCTTTCTACAAAGATTACGGAAGAGGCACGTAGAATGTATGAAACTGGGTCTTTCTCCATTGGTACTTCGGACAAATCTGCCAAAACAACTCTTCGTAAAGAATACAAGCATTTTTATCACTTTATCAGAGGTGGTAATAATGGACTGTCTTCTATTCGTAGAGAAACGATGTTCATTAATCTTTTGGAAGGACTTCATCCCCTTGAGGCAGAGATTCTTTGTCTTGTAAAAGATAAAAAACTGTCTGATAAGTATAATATTACTAAAGAAATTGTCTCAGAAGCATTTCCGCAAATTGTTTGGGGGAATCGTTCTTGATATGGGTAAGGGTATTAATATCATAAGTCCAGACTGTGACCCTTCTGCTGCCAATGATAGAAGTCTTCCACGAGATTCTTATCTAGTTACCTATGGTGATAATGGAGAACAGAAGTATGATATTGTTCAGGGTCTTCAGTCAGATATCTTTGACCAATATTGGGACAAGTATCGTGATTTTAGGGGAATGAAGTGGACGGAAGGAACAGTTAGTCCCAAGATGTGGGGATATGTACCAAACGAAAAGAAGAAAAAGAAATGAAAGATGAAAATCTTAAAGAACAAATAAATCAATTGATTCGTAATGAGATCCAAGAGAACATCAACGACTTCATCGACATGAAAGACGAAGAGAGGAGATCTGGACTTGGATTTGTTTCTGCAGATGATAACAATGATCTCACTGTAAAAATTCCCAACAGTGAGATTAATAAAATCATCAAAGAGTATAAGAAGATAAAAAAATATCAGAAGTCATCTTTGTTTGAAATCAAGAAGCTAAACCAAAATTGACTTTTGTTTCCCGGAATCGTCGGAAAAAACTCCGGCAAAATTTTGGGTCTGTAGGGTTTTGTATCATAAGTTACAAAACTTCTTGACTATATACAGTATCAAGGGTATAATACCCTTACGTTCATCCTATGATTTTACCTCTACTGCTGGCACTGTCCTCTCCAAAACCATCATTACTTCTTACTTGTGAGCAGTTTGATTGGTTGGTAGAAAGAACATTGGATACTAAGTCGCTTTCTCTTCCACAGAAAGTAGACTTTATTCAGAGTTATTCTAAATGGACAGATCCCTCATGTTTTGAGGTAGAAGAATAGGACGCAAGTAGGACGACGCGGAACGGATCGTTCATTCGCTATTCGCAAATAGCGAACGCAAACGCCGCCCGAAGGAACGGGATTTAACCATCTCATTTCTTTGGAGTA
>Ga0194024_1000208_pt1 | contig 11357 bp, 24 predicted proteins | sample IW13Sep16_MG_FD_140337 | JGI IMG/M metagenome (GOLD analysis project Ga0194024, IMG submission 140337) | Freshwater microbial communities from the Broadkill River, Lewes, Delaware, United States - IW13Sep16_MG | ecosystem: Environmental > Aquatic > Freshwater > River | place: USA: Delaware...
CGCTCTTCACTGACGTTTAGAATCCCAGACGGCGTATAAAGTTTTGAACCCCACCACGCAGTAACATAAGCTTTGTGGTGGCCCAGCTTGAGCATCTCATTAGGATCTTTGAACTCAGGTGGGAGATTGAGGATCTTAGCTTTTCCGGGCTTGAGGATACGCGCCACTTTCTTTGCGGCTTCTTTTCCGGGCTTGTCGTTGTCGAATGAAATGACCACCGTATCAAACGATTCAAGGAACTCAAGATTTTCTTGGACATCTTTGACTGCGCCTTGCGCTCCATTCTTAACAGATACAACCGGCCATTTACTCCCCAGAAGTTCGTATGCCGCCATAGCATCACATTCACCTTCAGTGATCGTAATGTATTTGCCGCCCGTCTGCGCCACTTGCTGACCAAAAAGACCAGTTCCTTTGGACGAACCTGACCAAGTAAATACTTTATTTTCTCTGCGAATTTTAGTAGCGACTTCTTCATTGTTTATGTACGCTGGATAATGATGTTCAATAATTTTACCGGCTTCATCCTTGACTGACCGGACGCCATATTTCTTTGCAGTTTCAAGGGATATCCCTCTGTCTGTTAGTTCATGATAAAACACACTTTGTGTATCCTTAAATGAATTGTTATCGTTAGATCTTTTGAAACTATTAAAGTCTGCCACGTTGCCTCCCATTGCAGATTCATAGTCTTTAAAAAAAGTCCCGCAACTAAAACATTTTGCAGAACCGTTTTGGTTTACGGAGACAGGATCACTGCCTCCGCAATTTGGACAAGGTTTTTGATAGGCCACAAAGTTGCCCATGTTTATTCCTCCGCTTCATCATCCTCAACCAAAGCTTCATCTTCAAGGAACTCCTGCATCTTGGAGTGCAGAGCAACTGAAGAAGCCTGTAAGATTGTTAAGTCTGCTTGTAGTGTGTCCATTCTTTGTTGGACAGTAACAAGAAGATTGAATGTTGCCTGACCTTCGCCAGACAACTTCTCAACATCATAAGTTTTATCTTCGTGCGTGTATCTATAATTCATTACAATTCATCTCCATCATTGTTGTCTAATACTTCAAACTCAGCACCGTCTGGACTTGCATATTCAATCAAGTCAAGCACCTGCATAGCTTGAAAGTCTAGGCCCTTGTAGACCGTACCATTCCAAGTAGTCTCCCACTCTTTGTATTGAACACGAACCTTTGAACCATTACCAACTGACACATTCATAGGCTGCTTGTTTCGATCAAGCAATTTGGGCGGCGAGTTCTCTCCGTTCTTGCCGTGAACCTTACGCTTGATCATAAGTGCTGGGCCTTCTTCCATGTCCTTGACCTTGAACCCACGAGATCTAAAGTCTTCTGCGACATCTGTATCTACAACAAGATTCACAGTATAGACCGGAGTGAATGTTGTGTTGGGCGTAGTAACAGAAGCCCAGTATGCAAAGCCTTCAACGACTGCCATAATAAAATCTCCTTAAGATTTGTTAAACAAGAAAGTAATATAACGCGGGATACAACTAACAACATAATCTTCAGTCAATGCTTTTCCCTCCTTATCTGACATTAGATTAATCCAACTAATCATATTTCTCATAGCATCTGAAGATGGTAAGCCAGTACCTAGCCCCATAACAAACGCACGACAAAGATGATCTTCGACATTAAAAACCTCATCCATTACTCATAGTCTCCTGTAAGTATAGTCATCTTTACAAGATCTAATAAGAGATTAAACTTTTCCATATCAATATCAGATACTACTCTTAAGTCTTCTCCAGTATCAACTATTAAGATAAAAGGATATCTTAACTCTTCTTCGTTTGAAGAGTCTTGTAATTTTTTAAGACCTTCAGTAACTTTATCGTTAAGAGATTTCTTTTTATCTTGTTTAAAATTACCTTGTATAATTTTCAACGATTACCTCCAGAACCTTTTATCACCCCACGTTCTACACGACTGCGGAGTTTAGATAGATTATACTCCGCAACAGTAGACAAGTCAACCCCCTGATCTTTCAATAACATAGAAAGATTCCAAAGGACATCACCGGCTTCTGATATCACATCATCTCTATTGACATTTTTATCATCGCCTCTTAACATAGGCTTGATAAATAAATCAGATAGTTCTGCTGACTCAACCATCAAAGATGCAATAGGATAAAACATATCTTTGTATTGTGCCGTTTCAGCGGCGGCTTTTTGATAGGCGTCAAAGTCCACTCTCTTTCTCCTTGTACTCCTCTATAAATTTTGCTACTGTTAGGTTTGATTGCTTTGCTTTTTCCCAGAGATCATAAATACTTTCAAGATCCCAATGACTTGTATCAATTTCTTTTACAATATATGCACAATAATCTTCATCATTACTTGCACTTCTTACAAGTCTATTTAGATTCATTTTGAAATCTCCTGTATTAACCAATCAAGATAAACACGAGCCTTCCTAAGATCTTCTACACCATTCTTATATTTAAATCTATGTAAATATTTCATAACATTTCCAGCACAGTAGTCATTGAAGCCGGGGCCAAGCTGTTGTTTAATATAATCAATAGCCTCTATACCACCCTTGTTATAGTGCTGTGGTTTTGTAACGGCATTATGTTTATCTTGAGGATGATAAAGCTTTCCGGTTATAGTACTAGATCTAATCTTATTCCATTCTTCTGGCGTTACATCATCAATGCTCATAACTTACCTCCATATTAAGTGTAATCAGTTAATATAAAAACAACACTAAAGAAAACAATTATTCCAAAAGCATACCAATATTCTGGCATGGTGTAAATAAAATGTTTTATGCGATATTTGTCCATTTCATAGGCCTCCCTTTCTGTAACCATTCATTTGCTTTGTGTTCGTAGTACACACGATATGCTAGTACTGTACAGTCGCGCTTGCACTCGTCTGGCATACACTGTGGTGGATCAGTGTACGGAGATATATTTTGGAGTACAACACCGTTAAACATCTCGTCTAAGGCCACAGGAAGCGTTTCTAGGGCTTTCCCATGATCCCTAATGGTCTTGTGTGTCTTCCCGTAACGTCGCTCATACTCGCGCCCAAGAGCCATAAGGTGTTGGTGTGCCCAGCGGTAGTGCCTCGGGTTAGACCTTACCCAGACAGCACTAGGGTGGTTCTTGTGGGTAGACTTATACGCCACCTGTTTACCATCAAGTTCTATGTGTGCTGTAGATAGTAACTGAGCAGTCTCTAGTATCATCTTTACTATATGCTTGTCGCATTGCATACGCGCAGCTTTGTACGGGTCACGGTCTAGATAAAAGATATTCATAGTAAGTCCTCTACGCGCTCGCCTGTTTTTATCTCTTGTTCTGCTTCTGCTACTCGTTCGTAACACCATCTGTGGTAGTGCATGGCGTCCTCTTTGGGTCTGCCGTGTAATATAACCTCGTCTTCCTCGCTGTGTATACCACAGCCACAGTAATCACAATTCATATTTAATATCCTCTAACACATATTAACAAAGCTATTCATATGTACAGTTGCGATATGAATGTTACCATCCATACAATACTGATAAGCATCTGCTAGAGCGTGTGCCGCCTTCGCAACCAAGACCGCTTGCTCATCTCTGTTTATTCCTTCGCACGAAAATTTAATTTCATGCAAAAGTTTCATTTCTTTTTCTCCGTCTTGTTGTTCGTAAATACGAATGATTGAATCATGCCAAAGCATTTCAGTCGATATCATTAGGTTGATCTCCATTATTTTTTATCTTTACTTCTTTACCGCAGTCATCACAATATGCTTCGGTGTAGCTATCAAGTTGGGCCACACCAAACTTTTTTTCTAAGTTATTCCAATAGATATCACCCCGCCATATCAAGTCTGTGCCGTTGCAACTTGAGCAGTTGTATCGGTAATAAGAATTACTCATATCTAGTCTCCATGATCACTCCAATGATAGTCTGCGTTACTCATGTCATCAGCAATAAGATCGTATATGTAATCAATATTAATCCAGTTAGTAATATCAATTCCATAGGCTTCTACTGAAACGAGTTCAGCTAAACCCTCTTCACCATGATTTATATAAGTAACTTTAACATCTAAAGTCATCCAAGGGCAGTCGAGTTCTGCCTCCATGACTTGATTGCCATACATACTAGCTGTTCCCATAGATCCACCTATCCCCTTTCAAATAATATTTAAGAAGCAATTTCATTAATGCTATTTTCATTTCTTCTGGCTGTTTTGTCAAAACATATGTGCCGTCCTCGCGTCTGGTCATAAAATGATCGACAAACAAAGCCACATCACTGCCCATTTCTAGCCTCCTCTTGTTTAATAAGAGTATCCATCACAGAAATTGGACAAGTATGCCCAGAGGAAAAACCTTTCATGAACATAGTCAAGCCATCATCTTCACCTAAACTTTTCTTATAGCGTCTATAAGATCTAAGGTGTTCGGCCTTCTGATCGCGGAAGAACTGCCTCCAGAATTTAAGATCTTCTAATCTATTCATTTGTAATCTCCTTTAATCCACTAGAAAAAATACCATAAATTAAAAAGTCCATTTCCGCAGGCGAAAGCTGGGGCATTGCTACCCCAATATCCTTGCGACCTTTCTGCCAATCATCAAGCTCCTCAAGGGATGCGGGTAACTCAACAACCTTTGGGGCAGCATCTGTCAAACAACAAATAAATTTTGTACTCATCTTTCTCTCCGATCATTAGTTAGCTACAGCGTTTTGAAGAAAGTCATAATGTACTTTTGATACATGAAAACCATCTTCAAATTTCTTAGACTTGGTAGCCAAAAAGCTACACCAAGTATCCCATAAATTCTCTGTGCCAATGTCATGACAAACCGACACATAAGAAGAAATCTTTTTATTCTTCAATGCCTTAGACTTGATAGACTTAGAGAAGGACAGATCTTTTTTGGGTATATTGTACATACGAATGTTATGCACATCAATGCAACCGACTAGCCCCGCCGTTAGCTGGCAGACAAAGCCAGCCTTGGCTAGACCAAGCCCGTCGATCTGAAGGAACACGTTCATAAGAGATAGTGCTTTGTCATCATCAGTCTTAGATGAGTTGAGGACTGCCAAATATTGTGAATAAATAAAATCTTTCTTGGACTGTAGCGAGTCAAAGCACTTGATCTTACTACCCCAAATAAATCTAGAGTCGCGCCCAAGTTTCTTCACATCTTTTAGCTGTTCGCCCACGCTGTACCAAGGCTGTTGGATACTCAGAACTACCATCAGAATCACATCAGCAAGATTATCGCTAGATAATTTAGAGTAATCTTGCACAGCTTTTGCATGAATCTTATACATAATAAACTCCTTATAGAATCTATAAGCTAAACAATTTTGAAACGTGGCGAGTTATTATATTCTTCAACATCCACCCGCAAGTCTCTGATTTCACTATCTAAATCCCATTCCAGATCCCAGAAGCCTGCATCTTGCAAGCGCCTCTTGAGTTCGATGAGTTGGTTACGAGCGATACCAGACCCCGGAAAGTCATAAGCAAATTTAGAGTGGAATGAAATGCTACGCTCAATCCAATAACAATCCCAACTACTTTTATATTCGTGATCTTCATTACCATAACGTAGGCAGAACTCATTCTTGTCTCCAAGACTATGCCTGTAATACCAGACATCACAAGTCTCTCCCTCAATATCCATAGTAAATAAGTAATCTTCTTCAGGATGATTACACTCATTGTTGAACCACATAACTATCTCCTATCGAAAGAAGGCATCAAGCCAATTGATTTCATAGCGTCCAGTTTTTACAAGCTTGTCACCTACACCAATATAGATTGGCAGTGATGTGTGCATTTCTTTTTTGCTTTTAGCCACGATATATTCAATGCCATCAGTAGCCTTGAAAGACTTCAGTCTTTTAATGTGACGCCAAACCATCATATCGTTGGCACGTTGACTGCGGGATGCTACATAATACATACAAACTCCTTATAGAATCTATAAGCAAAAGAAAAGGCCCCGAAGGGCCTTGATTAGTAATAACCTTCACGCACTTTGTGAAGGACGTTAAAGATCTCTGACTCAGAAAAATGTAACTCTTTTAACTCTTGCGCTAGTCCACTGTAATCTGGATTAGGTTTGAGATAAATATGAAACTGAACCAGAGATTCAATATCAACACGATCAGGCCGCGATACGGAATACATCAGAGTTACACACGTTGCGAACAATTTCTTGGCGTTTGTGATTAACTGAGGCGATGTTAGCCTGAGTCTTTTTGGTAGCTGCTGGAGCATGAGTAGACCAATCCGTTAGTGTGTTATAGACAGCCCATTGATTGCGGCCCATCTTATCTGAGTACTGATTCCAAGCATTCGCAAGATAAGTCAGCGAGCTATTGAGCCGTGGAAGCTGATCAAAGACTGCTGACCACGACACGCCACTCTCAGCCACAATAGCTTTGACCAGATCCAAACACCCAGCCGCCTCTGCAAAAACAAACATGGCTTGTTTGGCTGTAACCTCAGTTCGATACATCTTGGCCCACAGTTCCTGCTCAGTCTGGAAAACCTCTAGAGATTTGGTGATAGACCTAGCCGCCGCTTTGATGTCAAGGTTTTTTGTATGTCGAGCCTTGAACAATGCCGCCGCTCCACTGATAAATACCTGCCCATTGAAGCAAGCCGATTGATGAGCGCCTGCTGACATAATAAAAGCAAATGTACTGTTGAGCGATGTTACGCCTAGCAGAGTCAGGCAAGCCGTGTCACCATCAGGCGTCGTGTAAGTATGCTCAGGCAAGCGATACTTCACAAACGTAGCCGCACCATGATAGGCCGTGGTGATATTCTCAGTCAGCCCACCCGTTTCCAAGTCACTACGCATGATGATATCGCGCTGGGCTTGGATAAGTTCTTTAGGTGCAACGGGCTTGTAGTTTTGACCATGCACACCTAGCTCTTGCATAGTATCGGTACGGACTACTGCAACCTTTGAAGAATGGTGCCACTCGCCTGCCTCATTGAAATACATTAGAGGGACTGAAGCTACATCAAAGTCAGCATCGCCATAGCCTGAGTTAAAAACTGAAGGCGTAGGTCTTTGGAACATCGAAAGTACATTAGACATTACTGTCTCCTTAGTTGGTTTTTACTACACGAAAAAAGCTTATAGAATCTATAAGCCACTTGAGATACTATATTTACTTTTAATTAAAGTCAAGCGGTGATTCGGCATCAATGTCATCATATCGCTCGACAGAATCATCAGCTTCTAAAACTATTTCATCTTCGTACATTTTAAATCTCCTTATAGATTCTATAACGCCAGAATAAGTCCAGCAATAACGGTTACAATGTAACAGCTTGCAACAATAAGCAAGCGGTTCTCTCGGTACTGCGCTTCTGCTCTAGTCATAAATTTACTCCACAAAAAAGGGAGCCGAAGCTCCCACAAATTTCTTATAGAATCTATAAGCTCTTATAGAATCTATAAGCCCAAAATATTTAAGAATGCCCACCGCTCTCCAGATAAGCAGGAGATCAACCCTGCTACCCTTTGACATAGGTTACACCCTACCGCCACAGCTTTATCGCCACCGCGAGTCTACCGCAAGCTATAGCCGACGATAGGCATACTTAAATATTTTTTACTTCTTATAGACTCTATAAGCATTAATCCCACAATCCCGAAAGAAAAATATCAGGATCAACAAACTCAATGCGAACGCGCTTGATCCTACCGCCCACACGCTTTGACTGCGAGGCCTGAATTGGTTTGTGAAGCTTTACGCTACGCGCTCGCATCTTGCGCTCGATATAAACACGGTCAGCTTTTTGCATGACAGAAATCCTCATATAGACTCTATAAGAAAAATGGGCGCATTACGCGCCCTTAACCATTTTGTACGCTTCCAGCAAGGCCTTCGCAATCGCTTTTGTCTGCGCGTCGGTAAGCGTCTTATCTTTTTTAATGGTTTTGACGGCTTTCTCGAATGGTGTCGCACGTTTGCGCGTTTTAGCGAGCGCAAGCCGATCATCTTGCACTATCACCGCGCGACCGTTTGTCGCCTCATGAATAGACTCAGAGGCGCGATGAAATGCCGCACGTATTTGCGCCTCAGTACGCGCGGGCCCTTCTTCGCTATCCGCAATACTGTTATTCCAATATTCCACCAAAATGGCCTCGGCATCCCGCGACGTTTTCTCATTAGTCCAAGCCGCAAGGCCTTTGCGCAAGAATTCTTGCTCAGCCGCCGAGACTTTCCGAGAGTCCTGATTAACTTTTCTTATAGCGTCTATAAGCTCGAAGCCGGTTTCACGGTCAAAGTTTGCAAGTAAAGTAGTCATAACAATTTCCCTTTATTAATTAATGGATACCGCAATGCCTACGGTACCAAAATAGGGGAGTATCTCAATAGGATTTAATGTTATTTTTACAGATAAAAAGAAAATATTTTTTAGGTCTTTTGGCATGGTATTTGCATTAGCAATAAGTGTGCCAATCTGAAAATCGGGGTTTTTAGTGGTTAAATTTTGATCATATGGGCTTTGTCAGATCCCTAGAGAACGCCACAGTGAAACGATTTTTAAAGTAGGGGTAAGGCCTTTAAAAATAAATCGGCCAATGTGGAGCGATTGAAGCGCCCTGATGGGCTGTTATTGGTTAAATTTTGATCAATTAAACAGGTAAAAGGGACTGTATAGGCCTATGATTTTATTTTATAAGCTTTTGAGTTTTTAGAGTTTTTAGAGTTATCAAAATATTTTGATAGATCTTCAAAGATCTTTTGAGACTGTGGACCAGTATTCACGAGACTGATAGACTTTCAAAATCTATTTAGTTTATGAATGGGCCTCAGAGACTTTAAAATCTTTATAGCTTTTGGTTATTTTTATATTCTTTTAGGTTGAGATTCACGAGACTAATAGATCTTCTGAGATCATTCACGCGCTGAATACCGCGACCCACTAGGCAGGAGGCCCGGCCCCCCCTCCCCCATACATACTCATTCTTATACATTTTCAAAGCTTTTGAATGTCAACCAGTTTGTCGCCCCACTTCAAAGATCTTTAAAGACGGGTGGCTGATCTGTATGTACCCGGTGGGCTACATAATCTATTATATACATGAAAATGAATTTTGTCAAGACTTTTGCCAACTATTACCAAAAAATAATGTAATCTATACTTGACAGTTTTTAATATCAGGTATATAATGTATAGTTATGAATAAAGAATTAACTATAAAACAACAATCATTCCTTGACCATCTTATGTCTTGTAATGGTGATGCTAAAAAAGCGGCAGAGCTTGCGGGGTACGCAGAAGGTTCATATACATCCGTAGTTAAATCCCTTAAAAAAGAAATAATTGAACTAGCCGAGAGTATATTAGCTCAGAGTGCCCCGAAAGCCGCCCTTAAACTTGTTGAGGTTATGGACAGTACAGACCCTATACCTCAAGCTAACGTCCGTCTACAGGCCGCTCAGACGCTCTTAGACCGCGTAGGACTAGCTAAGACAGACAAACTAGACGTAAACTTGCAAACCTCTAACGGACTTTTTATACTACCAGCTAAACAAGAAGTAGTTATAGAAGGTCGATATGAAGAGGCGTAGTAGTAGTACCATCCCATTTGGCTATAAGCTAATGGAAGATGGAGTACATTTAGAAGAGATTGAGGACGAACTTAAAGCCCTCAACAAAATAGTACCATTAGTTAAAAATAAGGTTATCTCGTTGCGTGAAGGAGCCACATGGCTTGAGTATGATACGGGACGCGCAATTTCGCACTCAGGATTAAATAAAATAGTTTCTAAGTATGAATGATTGGGAGCAAAACCCTGATGCGTATATGCGAGACGACAACGGGGATTTTATACTCAAAAAGGATGGAACGCCTCGTAAGAAAACTGGCAGACCCAAAGGTTCGTCAGGTCGAGGCTACAACTATCACTCCCAAACCAAGGCCAAGATTGAAGCAAGGAAAGCTGTACGAAAGAAAGAAAAACGATTAGCGCAGGTACGCACCAAACTAGAAAACTATAAACGGTCACTTGACACTTCTAAGAGTACACTACACAAACTAGAAGGAACTGAGGCAAGAGCCGAGGGTAAAATAACAACAGAAACGGCTAATTTGCCCAAGGCGTTAAGGACTGTCGCAGAAGAGAATGTCATCTTTAGGCCCAACGACGGCCCACAAACTGACTTTCTTGCCGCTTCTGAGACTGATGTTTTGTATGGTGGTGCGGCTGGTGGAGGCAAGAGCTATGCGATGTTGGTTGATCCTCTTCGCTTTGCTCATCGGGCCGCGCATAGGGCTTTGATCCTGCGGCGCTCTATGCCAGAGTTACGCGAACTCATAGACAAATCTCGTGAACTCTACCCGAAAGCCTTTCCCGGTTGTAAGTACAAAGAAGTAGAAAAGCTCTGGAACTTTCCGTCAGGAGCTAAAATAGAATTTGGATTCTTGGAAAGAGATGCAGATGTTTATCGCTACCAAGGACAAGCGTATAGTTGGATTGGGTTTGATGAGATTACGCACCAAGCTACAGAGTTTTCTTGGAATTACTTGGCTTCACGATTGCGTACAACAGATCCAGAGATTATACCTTATATGCGGTGTACCGCTAACCCCGGTGGTGTTGGAGCGCATTGGGTAAAGAAAAGATATATTGATCCTTCACCGCCCTACGAAAGTTTTAAGGGCGCAGATGGACTAACAAGAAAGTTTATACCGGCTAGGTTAGATGATAATCCATACTTAGCCAATGATGGTCGTTACGAACAAATGCTGAAGGCGTTGCCACCAACGCAACGTAAACAGTTACTAGAAGGTGATTGGAATGTTGCAGAAGGTGCGGCCTTTACAGAGTTTGATCGGAACCTCCATGTTATTGAGCCTTTTGAAATCCCAATGCACTGGGAAAGAATTAAAGGCATTGACTATGGATATGCTTCAGAATCAGCTTGTGTCTGGGGAGCCGTAGACAAAGACGATGGCACACTAATAATTTATAGAGAATTGTATCGTAAAGGTCTACTAGGTACTGACCTAGCTCATATAATATCTGAAATGGAGCTAAATGATCCAATGAGCGTTCCGGGCGTATTAGATACAGCGTGTTGGAACAGAACAGGGCAAACAGGCCCAACAGTCGGAGAAACACTAGTTAAGGCTGGTCATAAACTCCGAAGAGCAGATAAAAACAGGGTTGCAGGAAAAATTCAAATCCATGAATACTTGAAGACTCAGCAAAGCGGAAGGCCCAAAATACAAATATTTAATACTTGTCCTAACCTGATACGCGAACTTCAAAGTATTCCTCTGGATAAAAGTAACCCTGAAGATGTTGATACTCATGCGCCTGATCATGCGTATGATGC
>Ga0194024_1000211_pt1 | contig 11303 bp, 9 predicted proteins | sample IW13Sep16_MG_FD_140337 | JGI IMG/M metagenome (GOLD analysis project Ga0194024, IMG submission 140337) | Freshwater microbial communities from the Broadkill River, Lewes, Delaware, United States - IW13Sep16_MG | ecosystem: Environmental > Aquatic > Freshwater > River | place: USA: Delaware...
ACGGTTGGAAATTACCACACTGAATCGGATGTTATCAAACGATGGTTTGACATTCTTCCGTGCAAATACCCCAGTTATCACATAACAAACGATGATATTTTCGCACAACATCCCTATATTGAAGCGTTTACGGTGGATAACGAACACACAAACGATATGGACGACGCGTTGACGGTTCGTACGCTGAATAACGGCGACATACAGTTAGGCATACACATTATCGATGTAATATCGTTTATAAAAGACCAATTGTCACAATTCGATAGGGACACCATATTGGACTGGATTCAAAAAAGAAGCTCGTCGGCGTATTTCAACGAGGAGTCCATTCCAATGTTCCCTTGTCACATCGCCCATAACATTTTAAGTATTGTTCCCAAAAAGAAACGACATGTGATTACATTGTGGTTAGACATCGACACCAACTTCAATGTGGTTTCATATCAATGGAAATCGGAAATCATTATGAACACTGCTAAGTTGACTTACGAATCCTTTCAAAAGAGCAAACCTTTCGAGTATGACATTCTATCCAAAATTACCAAAATTACCGAACCCCATGACATTATCGCGTGGACAATGCTTACTTATAATATATTGTTCGCCCAAGATTATCTGCAAGAAAGAGGTATTATTCGAGCCAAGAAAGAAGACCACATCGCACAATATGTAATGAAAGACAACACAATCCAACAAATACATTGTGATATAGGAAAAATATACACACACACCACCTCGCCCATTCGTCGTTTTGTGGATATTTACAACCAAATGATCTATCATAACGAAGAATTCATTAGTGTTGATATAGATACGATAAACGAGCGGATGAACACTATTTCGAAATTTCACAAACAGCATGCTATATTGGAGTTATCGCACAAAACGAGATCCAAACCAGTGTTGGTGAATATCTGTATGAAAAACAAAGACACAGTTACTATTGAATATAACAATCAACGCTTTCGTATTCCACGATACGACACCTTTTACGAGGGAAACTTTCCGGAGAATGACGGTAATGTGGAATTATGGGGTATATTGAAAAACGGCAGGAGCACACTACGAATAAAAAACCCAAATGAAGACATCATAACGAACGAAGTTGTTGATACAAAACCATTTAATAATGTAGACGACATTCGATACTCCAATCTAACAAAGGAAGACATCGAAGATTGTATGGGCTATCCGCTGGATTCTTTTCAGCAAGGTTGTTTGGAGGTGATCAATAACAACGAGGATCTGTTCGGAACGGCACCAACGGGTTCGGGAAAGACTACGGTGGCGATGATGGGTATACTAAAAGCGTTCAACAGCGGCAAAAGGGTGGTCTTTTCGAGTCCTATCAAAGCGTTGTCGAACGAGAAATACGCCGATATGAAGAAGCGGTTGAACGGAAGGGTTAGTTTGTTGACGGGAGATATGAAAGTGAGATGCACCCCACCCGGTGGAGACGGTTCGCCGGAACTGTTGATTATGACCGCGGAGATTTTGCGAAACAAACTGAGTCAAACCGACGATCCTGATTTGCGTGATGTGATCATGGTGGTTATAGACGAATGCCATTACATCAACGACACTGAACGAGGACCGGTGTGGGAGGAGACATTGTTACTGTTACCCAAACACATTCATGTTGTCGCTCTATCCGCAACACTCTCGGCACCTGATGACTTTTGTAAATGGTTAAGCAACAGACGACCTACCCGGTGTATTCAGCATCACGAACGCCATGTACCGTTGTATTTCGGAAGTTTCGTCAACGAAAGGTTTCACGAGATGACCAACACGAACAAAATAAGAGAGGGGAAGGGAGTGGCTAATGATTTGTATCATTGGAAACACCCGTCGAAGATGTCCGACACACCGGTGCAATTGGTCAAATTGTTAACGCAGAACGACATGTGTCCCGCAATCATCTTCTGTATGAGCAGAAATCGATGTGTGCAAATGGCGGAGAGCTTTACGGAGAACCTGATGGTATCGAAACGACCGTACAAGCATCCGAACGAACACAGCTTCGACGAACTGGTCTACGAAGCTAATATGAAGGATTGGAACGAAGAAGTATTAAATCATAAACGAAAGTTTCAGATATATGTGAAGAAATACTTGAAACCTTGGAGAGCCCAGTTGGAAAAACTTCCCGATTACAATAATTTTATAGATATGTTGTACAAAGGAATCGCCTATCATCACTCGGGTATGATTCCCGTATTGAAAGAGTTCGTGGAGATATTGTTTCGCGACAAAATGATTGTCGCGGTGTTCGCTACGGAGTCGTTGGGTGTGGGAATAGATATGCCTGCGCGAACGGTGGTGTTCACCCAAATGAACAAACCGTGCGAGAACGGGCTTCGGAATTTGTACACCCATGAGTTCATGCAAATGGCGGGTAGAGCGGGTAGACGAGGGAAGGACACCAAGGGGTATGTGGTGTATTATCCGTATCCACCAGGCAAAGGCGGGATTACATACGCCGAATTCAATCATATGGTCATGGGCAAACCACCTAGAGCGGAATCCCAATTACGAATCACACCCGACTTTGTGATTCGGAACTACTTGAAGGGTTATCACCACATGACCGGATCTTTACTAGGACACGGTCTACACAAAGAGATTGTAGCGAACGAATCTATTGTTAACAAACAAAACAAAGATAAACAAACAATAATGAAAATAGGTGAACTAGAGAACAAACTAAAAGGAAGTGGATTCAATGGCAATATGTTTGTAAGCTTGAACAAAAAACAAATCAAAATCATTAAAAACGATCTTCATCAATTATTAGACAGCGTGTCTATGAACATAGACGACGCAATGCTGCTATACGAACATTACCGAAATATAGACAATATGAGTAGCTATATGTATAACGAGTGGACACAAGTGGTGGATTCTTTACAGCATAACAATTTCATTATTAACACCGAACTGAGTTTGATGGGTAAAGTGGCGTCCTTGATGTGTGACGGATTACCACTAGTTCGAGCGAGTTTGATCATTTCTGAACAATTCGAGCAACTGAGTATTATAGATATTATATCTTGGTTGGGTGTGTTTGGGTGGAGTATGAAAGACAACGACGAAATGGTGGATAATGACAAGGAGTTATCGGACGAATTGAAGGAGTTGCTTCATTATACGGAAGAGTATAGCGTATACTTATACGACAAGGAATTAAAGAACACCTATTACAAGGCGAGCATAATGTACGATTGGATGAAGAACAAGAATGCGGAACAGATAGTGCAATACATAGGGTTGGCGGAGTTTGGTAACTTTATCAAAACAATATTGCGAGTGTCGTCCTTTATAGAAGAACTTCGAACTATCTTCTTGGGTATGGAGAAATACGAGTTGTTTAATAAATTTGAAAATTACGAAGAGCGCTTGTTTTACGGAATTGTGTCAAATGCATCCATTTATGTGAAAAATTAAATAATTCATTAATTAAATATGTGTAATCATGACATCAAATAATGAATCTATCAAACATCAATTTCCAGTGTACATTTCTAGTTCTATATGCGCATCTTTGTTGACACATCCGATAGATGTTGTTAAAGTTAAATTACAAACAAATTTACACAATTCACCCAGGCAACTAATAATGAATCAGTTTAAAAATAATGGTTTTTCTTTTTTGTTCAAAGGATTGAGAGCGTCTATATTACGAAACGGTTCGTTCGTAACCACCAAAATGTTCACATACGATTACTTAAGATCTAATTATAACACCACCTCTTTTTCGAACAAAATACTGTGTGGAATGGGTGCTGGTTTGACGGGATCCTTAATTGGCACCCCTTTCGATTTGATCATGGTAAGAATGCAGAACGATCCTAAACAATATCCGAGTATATACACCACTATACACAAAACATACACCAAAGAGGGTATTATCAATTTTTGGAATGGTTTGAACTACACCATGGGTCGCGCCATAATCGTGACCGCGTGTCAGTTTTCGATATACGAAGAATTGAAACAAGATTTGAGGAATAGAAAATGGCAGAACGAATACAACATTTTTGTAGTGTCATCTATAGTGTCGTCTGTAGTGACCGGATTATTATCCAATCCAATAGATCTGAGTAAAACGAGAACGATGAATAAATGTGATAATGCTACAATGACAAACATTATCCGTAACGAAGGTATTACTTCGTTGTGGAAAGGCGTTTGTTTAAATATTGGAAGACAAGTTCCGCTTAATCTAATCCGCTTCAGTTTTTTGGAACTATTTAAATCCTTAATGTAAGTTGTTCAACTTAGAAGTTATTTGAATAACACACAATTTGGGTCTAATGTATATTTTTTTTGATTGGATTTGATTTCACATTTTTTCATTATGATCTTATACAAATTTGGTGCTATTCTGTTTCGTCTACTAGTAGATCGCGATTGTCTTCTTCCACCGATTTCTCTTCTTCCTCTAGAATTTAGTTCTCGTTTTATACATTTCTCATCAAAAACAACATCTGTGGTGGGTTTCATACAGTATTTAATTTGTGTTTCGATTTCGTATTCAATTTCTTCTGAATTTTCGTCCGATATTTTGTCCGAATCAATGTTCGATATGATACAATCCGCGTTATAGTCCGCACATTCTTCGTCCGTCATCCCCGTGCACAACATTTCTTCGATTGGTTCGTATGTATCTTTGTCACTTTTGTAGTAATGTTTAGGAAAACACGAAAAATGCTCTTGAATCTTGGTATTGTAATAAAACAATACCAAAAATATCAAAAACACAAGTGCAAGTGTTAAAAGCATATTTATTATATTATTCAATTTAAATTCGGTTGTAAATTCGATTGGAGTAATCTATTCCACAACACCTCGGATACATAGTTTATATCGGATGTAATCTCATCCAAAGGTATAATACATAGCTGATTGTTCACTAAACCAATCGTGCAACCAGAATAACCACTCATCGCGGCATGTACGGCGGATTGTGCTAACAGTTTACAATATAAACAGTCACTTGTGTTTGCTGGTACGGAACGAATAATATATGTCAGATCTACATATTTTACGCTATAAATGTCATGAAAGAGTTCTTTCATATGTATACCAATATCAATTTGTTCTTCGTCCGCACACCCCTCGGCAACAACTATCAAACAAAACCCTTTTTTTCGCATAACACTATTTACATATTTCATTAACTTTTCCGTTTGATATGGATATTCGGGTATCAAACACACATCCACATTGTAACTCGACAAGCACGCACTCAGCGCAATCCATCCAACCTCTCTTCCCATCAACTTCACGATACTCAATCCGTTCTCGGTGTCCTTCGCCTCGTAATATGCAGACATTATCGATTTTTTTGCTTGTTCTACGACAGTTTCGTAACCGAACGACTTATCGATTATGGGTAAATCGTTATTTATCGTTTTTGGAATACACACAATCGATACATCGGTGTGTTTGCTTAATTCATACGCACTTTTATGCGTTCTACTTCCACCTATAACATACAACTGATTGATATTGTGATCATTCATCAGCACACTAAACTTTTCCACATCCAGCGCACCGTTTGATGTGCCTAACAATGAACCACCGTCGTGTTGAATACTTTCAATGTCCTCTACACATAACTCTAACATATTGTACTTTCCTAAACCAGTAAAACCGTTCCGTATACCGTATATGTTCTTAATGTTGTAAAGTTTTTCCAATGTATATACCAAGTCGTACAACACATTGTTTATTCCCGGACACAATTCACCAGTGTTTACAATAGCAACATTCGTTCTTGACGTATCAAATGCTATTTTTTTCGTAGGACCTGCTCTGTGAAACAAATTCCCCGTTTTATCCTTGTTTTTATTCAATATCAACTTCTGTTCTACATAGTCCTTTCGTTTCACGAAACAAGAACCGGGTAAGGTTTCAACCAACGGACTTGTGTAAGATGGTGTTTTTATATGCTCCGAACCGAATAGTTTGCTTACTACTTTCATGCTAAATTTAATTCATTAACAAAATTTATTTCTAAATACCATTCCGGAAAAACGATGTAAATAAACTATTTGAACAAATAAATGAATTACATTTTGTTTTCGATGTTATATTTGTTTGTCGATCTTATTTGGGTTTCTATAATGTATAAAGTATTCTACAAAGAGCAACTAGAAAAAATACAAAAACAATCGCTAACCTTCAAATATGTACCCGCTATATTAGCGTACATCACATTATTGATCATCATGTTCTATATATGTATACCACTCTCGAAGTATTATAAACAATACCATCCATCGTTGGTGTTTGGTTTGGTAGGATTCTGCGTATACGGAGTGTATAACTTCACCAACGGAGCGATTTTCGCCGATTACGACTACAGATTCATAACTATAGACACTTTATGGGGATTGTGTTCTTTCACATTGTTCGGATTGTTCTATTCATATTCTGGATCTAAGTTCTCAATATCTAGACCTATTACTATTTCTTTCTAAAAACCCAGATATAGCGGATAGTTTTTCAGAATTACTCTGAAGTTTGGTCATTATATCTTTCTGAAACTCTTTCAACTCCAACTGTTGCGTATCAATATTTTTCAACCGAATCTCGTTGTAATCTTGAATCCCTTTCAATTTAATATCATGACTGTTTTCGATACTTTTCAGTTGTAATATGTTGTTCTCCTTCATGTTGTCGATTTTATCATCAACACTCTTTTTGTGATATACATCCGAGAGATCATGCTCTAACTTTTCAATTCTGTTAATTAAGCAATTTAGATTTTCTTCCTTTTTCTCTGATTTTTTGATACACGACGACATACTTGATAGTAATTTCAAAACAATATCCATCGTTTTATTTATGTATTCAAAATTTGAAACATACCAAAATATAAAGCCGATATGGAATATATATTCTGAATTTATACAGATGTTTTGGATACATTGGATACTGTTTGCGATTTAATTATATAAATCTACCTTTTGAGTGTTCGTTTGATACCATTTATTGAATTCGTTGAATGTGCTTAGTATTTCCTCTATTTTCTTTTCTTTTTTAATTAATTTGTGCAAATGACATAACACCCATTTCTGAATTACATTTATTGTTGTTTCTTTGTTCTTAAAATAATTACAAAATTTGGTTGTATTGACCTCAAACGGCAACTCGTTACAGAAACTTTCCATCTGATCCTCTGACACCCCGTTCTCAAACTTCACCGAATAATCGATTCTTCGTAAAAAAGTCCTGTTCAAAACATCTATTTTATTACATGTTATTATGATAATTAATTTTTTAACCTTACATATACCATCCAAAATATTCAACAACCCAGAAAATGTGATGGAATGCCTCGTTTCGTCGTGTGTCTTTTGAGGCTCAAACAAATGATCAATGTCCTCGATTAGGAACACGCTGTTCTCGGGTATGTTTTTTAAGCATTTACGCAACACCAGATCGTCTATTTTGTTAGTAAAATCCAAAGAACATATATTCAGATTGAGCATGGAAGCTATCACAAAACTAGTGGTTGTTTTACCTGTTCCAGGATAACCATAAAGCAAGTAGATACGGGTTTGGGGAATTTTCATCTTTTCGTAGAACTTACAAATGTCGTCGTTGTAATAAAAATTGAACACATCATCAAACAGATCCGATTTAACATTTTTTGGTAAATATAGTGTTTCGATGTTTCGTTTTTGATAAAAATCGTTATTCTCCCATTCCTGGTAATCGTTGAATATATAATGGGTTATGAAATCACATTCGATTTGTTTGTAGCTATTTTGCATGAATTTGTACACATCGTTGAATATTTGAGTAAGTAAACCATTATCTTCAGTATCAAACTCCAAATGCAATTCTTTCTTGTTAATAATTATCTTGGATCTGGATGCGACATAGTTATCATTACCTTTGGTCTCATGGACCATAATTTTGGTGTCATTGTACATACACGAATATATTTTGTCTTGCTCAAGTTGTGGTAAAAAGATGTGATTCTCTTTGTTTAATATATCTATATAGTGATTGTTTTTGTATACAGTGATTAACTCCGACACATCGGTTTTGAGTTTACATATTTTGTTCAAAAAAATTAGAATGCTCTCATAAAGATAATTATTGTTGTTGGATATATTGACTTTCATTTATAAACTTATTTGATATAGATCTGTTTAGATACATTTGTTTATATAAAATTTGATCAAACAAAATTTAAAAAATATATAAACAATAATGTATCGTGCTCTTATTATCAAATCATCTTCCATAACACCTAATACAAAAGAACATATCAAATATGTAACAGCAAAAAAACAATTGAAACTTCGTTGTGATTATGTTGAAAAATATTGTTTGATGAAAAATTCAAAAGTGTGCAAAACAAAATGGAGAGAAATCAAAATATTACATAAATTCTGTTTCAGTTATGAAATTGAAAATAACATTAACATCTATGATGATAACTAATCTTTCGTAAACAAATGTCTGTCCAACACATGTTCGATTCGTTTCTCCCATTCATCGTCCTGATCAACATACCACAAATAGTCCTCTTTTGGTTTGCGTATCGTGTAAAACAACATATTGTTGGTTACTTTCTCAATATTTGTAGGTTGGTCGTAATATTTTTCGTGAACATACGGACAATTAATAGTTATTATTGTGAATTTCAATTCGGGATATTTTTCTTTGATTATGGACACCAATTCGATGGGATATTTTTTGTAATGCAATAAGAAGACAACATGTTCTGTTGTACTCAACAACTTATGAAAGTTATCGATTCTGTTTTTGTATCGTTCACAGAACAACTCGTAATCGTTTCTAGCAAACTCCAACAACTTATCAGCGTTATCTGATTCGTGATTAAAAATGATTGTGTAATCACGGTGAGCGATATGACCGTTGGAATTGATATACAGTCGGGTGGTGTTCAAGTAGTTATCAAAATCGTTCTCTATAAGTCTGCATGTGGTTTCGTAGTCGTGCCAAGCTAGATCGAACGGACACGACAACTCACCGTTCGCTTTGTTTTTTTTGAAATTGAATTTGGTCGCCATGGCTCTAGGTAAACAATCAACACCCAAACTAATCACCGTGTTCGTTTCTATTCTTTCGGGTTCGTTCAAGAACGGTATGGACATCACTTGGTTAAAGAAGAAATCACCGTAATACTTTCCGGATTCTTCCAATTTGATCAGTTGTCGATGGGCCTTTTCCAATAACTCTTCATTATTCAACATATCGCGCACCTCATGCAAATGATCGAAGAACAAACAGTAATCCAATCCTAAATATTCTTCGGTGGCGGGCAGTCTGTTTATGATAATGGGAATGTGTCTCACGATGGCTTCGATAATCGCGTTGTTACAAGAGCTGTCATACAAATCGAGGAATATCACACTATCTTGAAGGAAGACGTCGTAATCCTCGTTTGACAGTTTCAGTATGTCCACCTTTTTGGTCGACTGGATAATGCTAGACAGTTTGTGTTCGTTGTATATTTCTCTTTCCAAACATCTGAAACCATAATCTGCTCGGTTAATCCAGTATTTGTTCCAATCATCCGGAATGTTTACTTCCCATATGGAGGATAATTTTCTTAGCCAGTACCCTACCTGCACAAGTTTTTTATTTATACCAGTCCATCTGTATTGTGACGGTTCGGTAGGATGATACACCACCTCTATTTCACACGGCCATCCGCCTAATTTCAACAATTCGTATTTCAAATATTCGCTTAGAACGATCAAACCTTTGCAATTGGTGAGGGACAACTGAAATTGTTCGTTTTTTATTAATTCTTGCGGACTGTTCTCGTGATCGAACCACGAGGGCACATTGGGAGGGTTGTGAACAATCCCCACCCACGGTGTGGTAAATATACCGTATGTGTCCGCTTCTTTGATTTTTTTTATGGGTAAATTGGATTTCACCCACTCATCACCGTTCCAATATACCGACAAGTCTTGTTCTAAAATGGCATATTCTTTTCCGTTAATCATCTTAATATCGTTAAACGGAACCGAGTAAGCTACATTGTTATAAAACACCCCTTTGTTTTCGTTGTATTTCAACTTGTTCCAACACCACATTTTCTCGACAAAATCAACCAATAAATATCCGTTAGGATTGTGTATTTTATTACAATATTCCGCAACATAGTTCCAACCGGAACGATGATCTGGTATGCTTAACATGTTGGAGCAATCTAATCCGGGTTGATAAAATGATGATTTATTAGGAACTAATTCGTCGAAATGTGGTTCTTCGTATTGCGGATCGTCTGGTTTTGTCATATTTTTTTCGTCTTTATACATAAAACGATAAAGACACGATAACATAGATTTAATCATTTAAAATTTTTAATTAAATAAATTAAAATAAATTAATTACTTAAATTATAAAATGAAAATTACTTTAATATTAATATTAATTTTCATATTTGTTACTTCTTTATTAGGTTTATATTTACTTGTATTATTGTCAAAAAAATCAATCACAAAGATAGCTTTGTTAATCTCTGGAAATACTCGCACTTTGTCAAAAGTGCAACAGAACATCTTGGACTTCATAAAACATATTGAGAAGAAAAACAATGCTGTTGTGGATGTGTTTCTATGTCTTGATGAAAAAAAAGATAACATTATTTTACCCAATGTGAAAAAGGTACGATACGACAAAACAAACATCAATAAAGGAGATGATTTCACCTATCAAATGCATAGATGGAATTTGTGTTATAATTTTATATCGAACAAAAATCAATATGATTGGTTCATTAGAACCCGTCCCGATTTGAATCTGTTGGAGTATGACATAGATTTGAAAAAACTAGCGAAGGATAGTCTGCATGTTCGATACCGTTGGACAAATATGGACAATTTAGAGTTAGATAAATGCTCTTGGAAAGACAGAAATAAATGCCCGAAAGGACTGATCAATGTTTTCGACGATCAATTCTTTATCGCACACGCATCTATCGCGAAACAAGTGTTTGCAATAGAACAAGGTAAACACGAATATGAAGTCGATTCAATTAAAAAACAAGAACATTTTTTCACTTACATTGTAGCGTCGCATGGTATCAACACCACACCATTGAAGATAAAAACCAAAATAACTAGATAAAATTTCGAATTTATTTTAACCATTTCATAAAAGTGTCAATTGGGAAAATTGTCCAAACATGGTGCAAACCCACGGGATCAGGATGGTACATCCACTCTACCGAGAACTCTTTCGCCATTTCATAGTCAGGTATATCACTGTCTTTCAAACAGTTGGTGATATGTACATCCTCT